>CEAZ01057898.1_pt1 | contig 283232 bp, 186 predicted proteins | sample 557361 | NCBI WGS metagenome assembly CEAZ01 (sample SAMEA3182074, study PRJEB8094) | gut metagenome | biome: human; feature: gut; material: Stool; isolation source: human stools | place: Canada | collected 2012-02-22 | reverse complement strand
GCCTTTACCGGAGCGACGGAAAACAAGACGGGCATGTTTGCCGCCGCCAACCATGGGACACTGTTTCTGGACGAGGTGGGCAATCTGAATGCCGAGGTACAAAGGGCACTGTTGCGTGCCTTGCAGGAAAAACGCTACCGCCCCGTAGGCGGTAAAGAGGAGATTCAGACGGACATCCGTCTGGTAGCCGCTACCAATGAGGACCTGGAGAAGGCGATAGCCGAAGGACGTTTCAGGGAGGACCTGTTCTATCGTCTGAATGAATTTCCGTTGCATGTACCATTGCTGGCAGAGTGCATTGAGGATATTATCCCGTTGGCGGAATTCATGCTGGATGCCGCCAATCAAGAGTTCTCAAGGAAAGTGAAAGGCTTTGACCGCGAAGTACAGAAACGGTTGAAATCTTATTCGTGGCCGGGAAACATACGGGAATTGAGGATGGTTGTCAGACGGGCCACCTTATTGGCGAAAGATGACTGGATAACCACCAGGGAGATAGACATTCCCGATAAAGGCAGGCAACCGGGAGAGTATTCACTTAATGACGAGCGGACGGAACGGGCAATCATTCTGAAAGCATTGGAGGCAACGGGCAATGACAGGAAGGCTGCCGCACGGCTACTGGGCATCAGTCGGAGCACGCTTTATCTGAAATTGAAAAAGTACCGTTTGGATTAGAATATGTCCGGTACACAGTGTTTTTATGCACATATCATTTTCAAATGTTTTTAATTAATTTATTATCGGTGGTTTATATATTTATCCTTTCAAGCACGACACTTCTTCTTATTTCGGTAAGATGAATGGAGCGCTGAATTGTAAAGCCTAAAAACATGATACGATTTCTTCTGAATTGGTGATAAAATTCCCGGCTGTCCATAAACAGAGGGGATAGCTCTCGCTGATAGAAGGAAAAGTGAATCGTTGTCATGACCATTTCGGTTGGTAGGAAAACGGAGAAACGATAAGGTAGGCATTTCAAGGCAGGTCAGTATTAAAAAATGTAACGGACAATGAAAGTTATGATCTTACCTCCACATGGGAGAACTATTATAGGCTGATTGACGCTGGAAAGGGGCTGAACCTGACGCGGAGCCCATACAATTATGATCGGATGACACTGCTGTATATCATGGACAAAAGCTATCGATAGACGGAGTGGTTGATGAATCCTCCGATTAGTTCAGTTATCACGGGAAAATTGAAAAGATAGAAGACAAGCTGTCGGGTCGGAACAGATGGGATGTGTATGATGTGATGCTGGAGAAGGCATGGAAAACAAGTAAGGAGAAGGAAGTTCCGTTGTCGTATGGATGCAAGTGACGAGCTCTTCTCTTTTATCGTTAGATACGCCAATGCACGCCAGCGGAAGACTCTGATACTGTCCGTTTGAAAAGGATATAAAATGTGCTTTACTTTGCTACATATTCAGAAACTTAAAAAGAATTTTAGTATGGAACTGACGATTATTGAAACAAGCGCGTATCAGGAGTTGAGAAAACTGGTCAGCACGCTGGCCGTACAAATGAGTGACTTCCAGAAAAAGATTGCACCGCCTGCGTCGGACAAGTGAATGGATGCGCAGGACGTATGTCTGGCTTTGGGCATATCGAAACGATGCCTGCAAAATTACCGTGACAACGGGCTAATCCCCCACTCGAACGTAGGGGGAAAATTTTTCTACCGGGAAACGGATATTCAGGAGATACTGGAAAACGGACTGATCAAAAGGAAGTAAAGTATGGCGGAGATTATCACAAGGGATTCGGAAGAGTTCAAGGAACTGGCCGGATGGATAAAAAAAGCGGGGAAAGCGGTGGAAGAGGCTACGGCACGGATACGCCCGACAGTTGCGGACGAGCATTACATGACGGGGGATGAGATATGCACCCTATTGCATATCTCACGACGGACGTTGCAGACGTTGAGAGATGAAAGGCTGGTGCCTTATACCACTATCGGGGGGAAACTGCTCTACCCGGAGAGTGCCCTATACGAAGTGTTGAAAAAAAATTACAGGGATTTCAGACGGTTCAGAAAATAAACAAGTAAAATAAAAAACGTCCTTCGGCTTATCGGCTTCCGGACGTTTTTTTATTGCCGTGTTACATGGCAAGTTTGTAAACGTGACCGATTTTCTCGCTAATTTTGTCGGTATCCTCGCCTACCTTCGGGTTAATCAGTTCGGCATAAACCTGTGTGGAGAGAATGGACTTATGCCCCAACACTTTCTGAAGGGTTTCCAACGGCATTCCCTTAAGTATGGCCAGAACGGCAAATGTGTGGCGCCCGATATGCGGAGTGACCTCGGCCCGGCAGTTGCATTTCCTGCCTATGATTCCAAGACTGAGCCGCATGGCATTGTATTCGCCTACCGGAAAGACACATTCGGGAGAGTCTTTCTTTTCATCCGCACCCCTGTATTTTTCAATCAGCTCGATGGCAATGGGTAATAATTTTACGACATACGCCACTCCTGTTTTTATACGGTTGCCCATCAGCCATGTACCGCCGTCGGAGTCGGTATGAATATTATCGTAGGTTATGGCTTTCAGGTCGGCGTAGGAAAGACCGGTGAAACACATAAATAAAAACATATCGCGCATGGCACGCTGGCGCTTGTATCTCAGTTCTATACGGATTATCCTTTGCAGTTCCTCTTCGGAAAGGAAAGAGCGCCTCTTGTATTCGGGCATACACTCGAATGATGCGAACGGATTAACCCGTATCCAGCCTTTTTCCTGTGCGATATACATCAGCCATTTCAGGGTATTGACACGCCCGAAGGCAGTGGAGTTCGCCAGAGCACAGGTACCGAGCATCCAGTTGTAGTAATCCTCGATGAAGGATTTATCAAGTTCTTCAATGATAATATCCTCTGTATTCTTTTTGCTTTTCATGAAAAGCAGAAGGTTCTTGTAATCGGCAACCAGACCGCGATAGGTGCTTTCGGCCTTTTCTTTGCCGACTTTCTCTTTATACGATTCCAGCTGTTCCCTGAAAAGACTCATAAGGGTATGGTATTCCTCTGAGAAGCCGACATAGCGGTTATAGACTTTTTTGGCTGTGACAAAACTGTCGTGGTCGCAGATATACTGGTAGTGCCGGGTGATTTGTGCCTTGATATTGTCAAGTTCCTGATTGAGTGTACGGGCTTCTTCGGACTTGCCTCTGGCCCGGTTGGCTTTGACATCCCACAATGCGAGGGATACTTCTTTCTTACAACTGAAACCGGCTTGGGTTCCATTGATGGTGATACGGCCCATTATCGGTGCCTTTCCGCTTTTTACAGACTGTTTCTTCACGTAAAATAATACTTTGAATGTACTTTTCATAACTCAACTTTTTTTAGTTACAAATTTAATTACTATTGAGTTATTAAAGATTATGCAAAGTTGTGCAAGTCACTGTAATATAATATATTAATAGTGTGTTTGAAGCATTTTGGGCTGAGTTACGATTTGGTAACTTAACTCTCACCCAAATATGCTTTTTCTTGCTTCCTTTTCTACCCTTGCTAAGAAAATATGTTTTATAACCATTTGATTTTTAGCAAGGTTACATTATCTTTGCGCATCTGTTTGAAATATTTAGTTTTCCCTGTTGAAACAGTTTGTTCCACACCGGGAAACAAACTGTTTCCTGATGCAAAACACTTTGTTCCTCGGTGTGAAACTTTTTAGAGCTGCCGGTAAAGCTAAAAGCGTTGTGGGTATAAGTGAGCTTTAATTTATTATCTGTTTTTATTCAGCAGTTCTTTCGTAGGACATTCAAAGTTACTGATGGGAAGATGTACTTTCTGCAAATCCTTTAATTCGTGTACGGGTCGCTCAATATCGAAAGGAATGGGCATGCCGGAGAATTTCTGGAAGTAAAGCAGGCAGGCGTCTTTCCACCAAACAGCATCGCGGACTTGTAACTTTAAGTGAGACTGTACTTCGTGAAAACGCTCCGCGTCGATATATTTCTCCGCTGCATCCCATGTCTTTTGGAAGTCTCTGACTTGCCGGACACCTTGGTCATAACGATAACAGAGCTCATCCCATAGGTTGCGGCCGCTTTTCATGCGATGTGTCCAGGGAACATGGTGAAACCACAGGAGATATTTTTCGGGACAGGTTTCAATATTGTCATATTGTCGGGCCAAAGCTTCGGGATACTGTGCAACGGCATTACTGCCTTTACTGCTGCGGTCGAAGCCTATTCCTCGTTTATCGGCTTTGTGATAGTAGGACGGAAGCCAGTCGGGACGGGCGCCGGGAATACTGCACCACGGTTCGGGGCCATAATGATGTCCCCATGCAAAAATATGATGCAAACCGAGCGGCATCATGTAATTTACAACCGCTTCATGACTGTCGAGCATCATCTTTTTGAGTTGAAAGTCGGGCATTGAAGGTTGAGAGCCGGGAAGTATCGAATCAAAAGTTTGTTTTAGCCACTCATCAGCAATTTCTTCAGCCGATAAGGCCGGTTGCCATGCCAGTCGCCCGAAAGCATACCAGTTGGCTTGTGCGAAAGTATGTCCGCACCAGTTCGCGTCCGTACCTATATTGGCGACACCGGCTATCGCTTTCAGGGAAGCGGGGGCGACAGAACCGAAGAATTCTTTCCACATCGGAGCCAGATAAGCAAGATGATTGGAATGTCCCAGATATTCTTGTGTCACTTGAAACTCTGCCATCAAGGGGGTGTGCCGCATAGCGCCGAACAGCGGGCTGTACGGTTCGCGGGGCTGGAAATCTATCGGCCCGTTCTTTACCTGAACAATGACATTGTCCCGAAACTGTCCGTCTAAAGGCTTGAACTCCAGATATGCCTGTTTGGCACGGTCGGCATCGGAAGGACTATACACGAAAGCGCGCCACATGACGATACCTTTGTAAGGTTTCAGTGCATCTGCCAGCATGTTGGCGCCTTCGGCATGAGTGCGTCCGAAGTCACAAGGACCGGGCTGCCCTTCGGAATTGGCCTTTACCAGAAAACCCCCGAAGTCGGGAATGATACGGTAGATTTCTTTGGCTTTGTTTTTCCACCAGCGGATGACTTCTTTGTTGAGAGGGTCGGCGGTGCTTAAACTGTCGAGCGCCATAGGAGAAGCGAAATTGACGGAAAGATAAACACGTAGTCCGTATGGACGGAAAACGTCTGCCAACGCTTTTACCTTTTGCAGATATTCGGCGGAAAGAATTTTGGGAGAAGCGTTTACATTGTTCAGTACCGTACCGTTGATGCCGATGGAAGCATTGGCCCGGGCGTATGCTTTGTATCTGTCGGAAAGGGTGTTCGGCAGTTCTTCCCAATTCCAAAGTGACTGTCCTGCATAACCGCGCTCTATGGTACGATCCATATTATCCCAATGGTTGAGGATACGGAGATTGTAGGCCGGGTTCTCCGTTAATTGAGTGTTGGAATCCGAGAGTGGAAAATTGGCGGTTTGCTGCAATCTGAGCAGGTGATAGGCGGCATAGAGCAATCCTCTCTCGGTGGGGGCGGAGAGAATGACTGTATTGTCTTTGCAGCGGATGCGGAAACCTTCGGGTTGCAACTGCTTGTCCTTTTGTATGACAAGCCGGACGGGAGCTCCTTGCCATGCTTCCTGCAGTTCTTCGACGGCGATGTTTAATGTAGGCGATTGGTAGGGAGCCGAAACTTGCGCACGGGCATCGGCCGGCAGTCGAAGCCACAAATGGCTACCGTCTTCGGCAGCCATTTGGGTAACGAATACTATTGCGATATAGAAAAGCGAAAATATTCTGTATTTCATGTTATATCCGGGTTTATTGTCCGTCAATAGTGATTATCTTTCCATCGGCATCGTATTCCAGTTCGCAAACTTTCAGACTGCGGAGCCAGGTCTTTCCGTTGGAAGGTACACAGTCGTGGTGGAACAGATACCACTTTCCTTTATATTCTACAATGGCATGGTGTGTAGTCCAGCCCACAACCGGAGTAAGGATAACGCCTTGATAAGTGAAAGGTCCGTAAGGATTATCGCCAATGGCATAGCACAGACGATGCGTATCACCGGTGGAGTAGGAAAAATAATATTTACCGTTGTACTTATGCATCCAGCTGGCTTCGAAGAAACGGCGCCCGTTATCGCCCGCGGTCAGCGGTTTACCGTTTTCATCCAGAATGATTAGGGCTTTCGGCTCTTCTGCGAATTCCAGCATGTCTTTGCTGAGCTTGGCTACACGAGCAGGCAAAGCTTGTTCATCGCCTTCGGGCAAGACTGCGCATTCCAATGCCTTGTTGTCGCGATAGCGTTGCAATTGTCCGCCCCATAGGCCACCGAAATAGATGTAGAAATCGCCGTCTCCGTTATCAAAAACAGCAGGGTCGATACTATAACTGCCTTTTATCGGATTGGCTTGCGGAATGAACGGTCCTTCGGGTTTGTCGCTGATAGCCACACCGATGCGGAAAATATCATTTTGGTCTTTCAGAGGGAAGTACATATAGTATCTTCCGTCTTTCAGAACTACGTCGCAATCCCATAGTTGGCGGCCGGCCCAAGGAATGTCCTCTACCTGAAGAACTACTCCGTGGTCTTTGATTTCACCGTTCATAATGTCGTCGGTGGAAAAAACATGATAGTCTTTCATGTTGAAGTGATCGCCATTATCGTTTTCTCCGATGCCGCTCTCCCAATCGTGGCTGGGGTAGATGTAAACTCTATCGTTGAAAACATGTACGGCAGGGTCTGCCATATAATCTCCCGGAACCAGGTATCTCATTTCTTTTTTCATGGTGAAGCAAAATTAGTGATAAGTTATTGAATTATTCGTTTATAGGATTTGAATCATTATTTTCCTTTTTTCATATTGCTGTAATCTCCCTGTTCATTGTAATCCCCTGTGGCATATATACCGACCATAGTGCCTGTAAAGCCACCGGCAGTTTGAGTGCTGAGTAAATCGGCGGAAACGGGTTCGCCTGCCTGTACCCAATCTGTTTTGGGGCTGAAGGAGTAGGAGAAAGTATAATAAACGCTTTCGCCTGCCGTTTGCGGTTCATTACCGGTTACTTTCAGGTAAATCTTTTTATCGGCATCCGATTCTCGTAAAAGAATTTCAGTTTCCGTATTGAGCTTGTCCATACTGTAAGCAATCAGCTTCAAGCAAGGCTTGCCTTGTTCGTCCAGCGCCTTGCCGAAACGGATACTACATTCATCATTATGGAACAGGATGATGCCCGCAAAGTCTTCCGGAGCCGTGGGTAAGAAGTTGACGGCTGTTTGCGCATCGAACTCGTTATTGGTAATCCAGCGGCCGATGACTGACGGCTGTCTACGGTCGTTGATTCTTATACTGCGGGCTGTCAAGGTCAGTTTTCCGTCTTTACCTATCTCATAATAAGAACTCTGTGGGGTGCGGATGAAGAATGCTTCATCAGCCAGCCCGTTACTTGTCCAAAGCGGAGTGGGAGCAAGGGAACGATTGGTGTAATGGAGGGTTTCACCCGCAGGAAGGATAATAGGTTGTCCGTCTTTCCAATCGACAGGGAGGAGGTATGTTTCGCGCCCCATTACATCGTGTCCGTCGCGATAGGGGCGTACAGCAAGGAATACGGCATACCAATCACCTGCAGGAGTTTGCACCAAATCGGCATGGCCGGTACAAGTGACAGGATTAGGACGGTCTTGGGGCAGATCACGTTGTGTCAATATCGGGTTGGTACCGCACGGCTTGAAAGGCCCGAAAGGAGAGGAAGCCGAGAAGATGACCTCGCAATGATTGGGACCTGTACCGCCTTCGGCTGCCATCAGGTAGTAAGTACCGTTGATATGGTAAAGGTGCGGGCCTTCTATCCAACTGGGATGTTGCGATTTGTCTACACCGCCGTCTATAATCACTTTTTGTTCTCCTGCGGTACGGTTATTTTTCCAGTCGAATTCGCGTATCCAGATAGCGCGGTGCCCGCTGTATTCCGGTTTTCCGGCCGGGGCGTCGTTGTTTACAATATAGGCTTTACCATCTTCATCAAACAAGAATCCGGGGTCTATACCGCCTACTTCGGGTAGAAAGACCGGATCGCTCCATTCTCCTTTTTTAGGATCATCGGTTGTTACGAAGAAGTTACCGCCACCGTCTACTGCGGTAGTAATCACGTAGAAGAGCTTGTTGTGCGGATTGTATTTGATATCCGGAGCATAAATGCCTCCGCTGATGCGCAAACCGTCTTTCAGCGGTAATTGCGAGGGACGGTTCAATACATAGCCCAGTTGTGTCCAGTCTTTAAGATTGGTGCTGTGCCAGATGGGAATTCCGGGATAGAATGCAAATGATGAGTTCACCAGATAGTAGTCATTTCCTGCACGGCAGATGCTGGGATCGGGATAACAACCGGGAAGCAGGGGATTGATTGGTTGAGAGTTGTCCGCATAAGTATTCTGTATGGAGTCTTCACCTTTTACAGTTTTACCTTCAACTGAATATGTAAAATCATCGAATGTGGCGGTTTTGGGTGACAGTAATTCCCGTATGAATGGTTTGGGTTGGTGGTTGCGGTCGAAGAGCAAGGGATATTCCTTGCGACCTTTCACGGGAAAATCATTTTTCCATGAATCTCCGTCGCTTACTCCCCAAACAGTTACGCGGTCCATAATGTCGGCATGTTTCACGAACAGGTCGAAGAACGTTTTCATGCGGGCATTCCAGATTTTGGATACTGAGTCCGGCAAAGCATCGGGATAGGGATTCATTGCTTCTTTAAACGCAACGGTATCACTGATGTTGGCTCCGTCGTGTACGGTAGGCAATGCGCTCATCTCCCATTCGGTAATCATCACCTTTACACCGGTAGAAGCGAAGGCAAGCATACTCTTTTCAAACTCTTCCACGCTGGGATAGTCCATCCCCATATGCCCTTGTAAGCCCACGGCGTCTATGCGCAGACCTTTTTCTTTCAGTGATTTTACTAATCTCACTACTCCGTCGCGTCGTCCCGGATGGTGCATGCCAAAATCGTTATAGTAGAGTTCGGCATCGGGGTCGGCTTCATGGGCATATTGAAATGCGAGAGGAACATATTCTTCACCCAGAATTTCATAGAATTTACTCTTACGGTAAGAACCGTCGCTCTCTATCGCTTCATTCACCACGTCCCAGCCTTTAATGCGTCCTTTATAGCGGCCTACAACAGTTGTGATATGGTCTTTCAACCGCTGTTTCAATACTTCAGGTGAAACATTTTTGCCCTCTTTATCTATGCAGAACCAAGGGGCTAGCTGGGAATGCCATACGAGGCAGTGACCGATAACAGCCATACCGTTCTTTTCACCATATTCTACTATGGAATCGGCAGCGCCGAAATTATATCTGTCTTCCTCAGGGTGAATGTTTACGCTTTTCATGCAGTCCTCTGCGACGATAGAGTTGAAATGCCGCTTTATGAGTTTTGTTGCCGCACTGTCTTTTCCTGCTACCTGCCGAGTATTCAACGCTACTCCTATAAGGAATTTATCACCGAATACTTCTTTGAGGGACATTTTCCGGGGAGTCGCCTCTTTCGCACTGCAACCCACCAACAATAGAATTGCAACCAGTGTGGGCAGTATAATTCTTCTCATTCTCATACTCTCTTGCTTATTAATTGTTAATTACTATCTGTTTCTACTTTCTATTTCTTTGTTGATTTCGTCAATCCGTTCATCGTCCAACTCATATTTTGAGATGATAAGCATGGCAACTATCAATAATATGGCAGGGATGATGGCTACTAACCAGAGAATGCCTTGTTCGGCAAATGAAGATTGGCTGACGGCGTTGTTCTTATCGAATCCCACATAGGCAAGTACCAGTCCCGGCACTACACCGCCCAATGCCATTCCTGCTTTATAGAATATACCGGTAAGAGCATTTACAATACCTGAAATACGTTTTCCGGTGGTGTATTCGCCATAGGAGATAACTTCCGGAACTAAGGCCCACATATAGCCTGTAGCGACGATAACTCCGGTGGATTTTATAAATTGCGCCACATAAACAAGCCATATCTGGCTCTTTAATGACGGTATCATCGATATGATATAGAGTAGAGCCATACCTACGATTGCTATGGACAGAAATACATTAAACATGGCACGTTTGCCTATCTTCCTCTTAATCCACGGGACTAATGGCATGAAGATAAATGCCGGGATTGAGCCGAGCGCCATAAAGTTCGCCATTTGGTCGCTAGTGCCGTGTACATTGTACAACATATAATAAGACCCTGCCGAATTACCCACAGCCATCATGGCAAATGCTGTAATGAAGAAAAACGCAAGAATACGCAAGGGTCTGTTGCGCTTGAACTCTACCCAGAGGTCTGATACCTGTACTTTTTCAGTTTCTTTGGCATCCATAACGACGCGTTCTTTGCATTGTGTAAAACAGAACACCAGTAAAAGCAGTCCGGCAATCGCATAAATCGCCATGGTATAAAACCAGGCATCGGCGCTTTCTGCCGTATTAGTCATTCCGTCGGGCGACAGACTTGCCACCAGCTTAGGAATACCATAGGCTACCGCCAGCCCGCCTGTATTGGCAAGAAACATACGTACGCTGGTCAGTGTGGTTATTTCGTCCGTGTCACGTGTGAGCGATGCGTTCAGTGCGCCATAGGGAACGTTAATCAGCGTGTAAAGCATAGACAAACCTACATAGGTAAAGTATGCATAGACCAGCGAACCGGAGAATCCGTTCCAAAAGCAAAGTATGGCGAAGCCGGTGAGAGGGATTCCCGCCAATATCAGATAAGAACGGTATTTACCGAGTTTGGGGTTGTGTTTGTCTACGAATGCGCCTACCAAGGGGTCCCACAGCACGTCTACTACCCGGACTATGAGGAACATGAATGCGGCTGCCGACGGTTCCAACCCATATACATTCGTATAGAATATCAGCAGGTACATACATACTGTCTGGTAGATAAGGTTTTGTGCCAGATCGCCCGAACCAAACCCGATTCGTTGAAGCCATGACAGTTTGTAAAAACCTTTAGACTCTTCATTCGTTTTTATTGACGTTTCCATAATATCAGATTATTATTAGTTCTTTGATTTCACTTTTTTAATAGGCAATGTTTCCAATACTTTGTCTGCTACGCGTTTGCCCAATGTCTTCTTGTCGAGCGGATGAATATCGTTCCATTCTCCTAAATCGCTGTTACGTATAAGAAAAGCATTAGGAGTGGCTTGGGCCGCTTTTGCCTGTTCTAAACGCATTTCTGCCCATGCCTTGCGGCCGCCGATGTCTTCCTTGGATAGGTAGTCTGCCAGTTCTACTATATAAAAAGGCAATTCCGGTTGACCGAAAGTACGTCTCCAGTCGGCAATCATGGTTGTAAGGAGAGTAGCGTATTCATTCCGTCGTGATACGTTTGATTCGCCCTGATACCATACTGTGCCCCGCAACGTGTAATGTTGCAAAGGAGCTATCATGGCATTGTACAGACATACGGGCTTGTAACAGAAAAACATCATGTTCGGAGCCGACGGCATAGGGGTTCCCAAACGGTATTTCCATTCTTCTTTCAGATCGATGCTCTCATTATCACAGATGAGCTTGTACGGCTTTTCCTGTACAAATCTCGGTTGTCCGCCGTTGCTGATGATGCGTACGGTGATATTGTTAACTCCCGGTTTCAGTGTCCCGGCCGGAATACGGTAGATACGGGGCGGATATTGATAGCCGGTAGTTCCTACAAATGTACCGTTTACGTATACGGAATCCGCATCTATGATGCAACCTAACCGCAGAGTGACTTCTTTGTCGCTCCAGGTTTGCGGTATTTCCACGTTTTGGCGCAGCCAGTGTGAGCCGGCAATGGGATTCAATCCGTTATTGCCCCATGTACGGGAAAACATGTTCACTGTTTGCCAATCGCTATCATCATAGTTTGAGGCATACCAGGGAGTCCGTTCGTGTAGCCCGGCATCGCTGCGATAAAGTGATGAGTTCCAGCGATAGAAACTTTCGCCTTCCAGCTTCTTGATATGTGCGCAATAGATATCATCTTCATACAGGCGTTTATCGTTGATGTAGATGGGAAATTCCTTTAATCCCTCTTCGCTGATCCAAGCTTCTATGGGGGTACCGCCCCAACTGGAGTTGATAATACCTACGGGCACTTCGGTTTTCTCATACATCTCTTTGGCAAAGAAGTAGGCGAGGGCGGAGAAGTTCATTACGTTTTCTTGCGTCATCGGTTTCCAGCTTGTAGCGGAAAGTGTTTCTTGCGGTGCATGGAAGTTGTAGACTTTAGGTACGATAATCTGCCGGATTCTTTCATTGCTGTATTCGTTAATCTCTGCGGCGAACATATCTGTCACCCGGCTGACAGGCAGTTCCATATTCGACTGCCCTGAACAGAGCCATACGTCGCCTATCAATATATCGTTCAGTTTGATGTCGTTGATTTGCATTAGATACGGACCGCCTGCTTTCATTGGCGGTAGTGTTACGTTCCACTGTCCGTTGCTGTCAGCGGTGGCGGCATACTTCTTTTTCATGAATGTTACACTGACCCTTTCGCCTGCGTCAGCAGTTCCCCATACTTTTACAGGCTGTTCACGCTGCAATACCATCCCGTCCGAAATCAAAGCAGGCAGCTTCACCTTTGCATCCGTTTGTAAGGCGGTGCAAAAGCAAAGCAGCACTGCTACTCCTAACCTAATCTTATCATGAATCAAATATTTCATATTTCAAATCCTTTTATGGTATATACTTACCAATTTTATTGATATTCGTACAATCGTACATGCAGTATCTTGAATTCTCCTACCGATATTCGTACGTGGCGCCCCTGATGGTCTTGGTCGCCGTTCAATCGGCGGATATAACGGAACTTTCCTTCTTTGTCCACCTCTACTTCATCCACATGACCGATGCCGCAACGCATTCCTTGAAACCTTTCTTTTTTTGTCTTTATCTGTTCGTTACTTAAGGCGAATCCGTCTTCACCCAGTTGTTTCCGTATCTCGGAACCAGGTTTCTCCGAGGCCTTGGTAAATTCCAAAACGATACCGCTACCGGCTACAATATATTCGTTCTTGGATAGTTTTAGGATGAGGCCGCCACCTTCGGGCCATGCGCTGCCATCTGTGGCGCGTGGGTCCCATGGTAGTGTGAAATAGTGTCGGCAGGTTATTGATAAGTCATCATCCATAATGATACGCTCTTTGTCTTTTTGGTTGAAAAGAAGTCCTTTCATCATACCTTTACCTTGATATTCAGTGAGTAAAGGCATTAGTTCCTTTAGTCTGGTATAGCTTTGAACTAAAGGAGAATCGGAAGAGTCGGAACCATCCTCTATGGAGAACGGGCTGATACCGATGGCGTCATGTTCGCCGAAAATATAGAAAGCTCGTACTCCGTTATTATCTGTCAGACGGATTTCTGGGATAAAAAGAGGGTTGTTATGCAGTTTGTACTGTGCTACCCAATTGGTGAAACCGTCGTCGTATAGGTCTGGCGCTAAGATGTCGATATTGGGTGCTCCGCAGCGCCACACGTCGATAAGATGTGCCAACGGACCTGCCGAAGGATATTCACCCGGTTTACGTCCGCGACTGTTCATGGCGGCGTTGACGTATAAAGGTACGTTATAGATGGAACGGGCGGTTTGTGCCATTCGTTCTACGTAGCGGGCGTAGTGCCATGCCATGAAAATTTCGTCGGTATAGATGTCTGCACCGAATACTTCTTGCCATGCGCCTTGTTTCTTGCAGCCTTGGCTCTCCCATTTTTTTATCATTTGGGAATGCAGCGTCTTTTTGTTTTTTTGCAGATAGTTTATTAATTCTGTGGGAACAGGAGCATGGAACGCTTTGTCAGCTTCTTGAGAGTAGTCGCGCGCATCTTCCAGCATGCCTATCTCATTTTCTATTTGTACCATGATGACGGTACCTTCTTCTTTGTCAATTGCAGCGATGTGTTGTAGCCATGCCGAAAAGGCACGATTGTCTGCTTGATAGACATTTTCGGAGAAAGCGCTGGCTATTTCCAACGGTTTACCTGTTTGCGTGTAAGCGCGGGGATATTTCTTATGGTTTTCTTTGAACCAGAGAGGAGCATAACAACTCATGGAGTTTTTCCAGGCTCCGAACCATAAGAAGACGACTTTCAGATTGTTTCGGCGTGCTTGTTGCAGGACTTTGTCGGTAAGTGTAAAATCGAAGTGACCTTCGGTTGGTTCTGTTAAATCCCAGTATGCAGGAACGAGGACGGTATTTAATCCCATTCTTTGTAATTTAGGAAAAATCCGTTCGATGTCTTGTACGGATGAGGCGGATGAATTACCGAGCTCGCCGCCTAATATGAGGAAAGGTTTGCCGTCTACGATAAGTTGGGTAGCAGTGCCTTGTCTTTGTAAGGCAGCGGTCTGCGGGTGTCCCTTTGCTGTAAATAGTGTCAGTACTATTAGAAGTAAGATTATCCGTCTCATCAATATTAGTATAAATAGGGGTTTCATGATGTACAAAGTTAGATGATTCACTGTTTATCTTCTGAAAATAGCGTATCATTATCTTTGTTATATGTTCCTGTCTGCTTGAAAAATGTTACAAATAGTATTTTCAATGTTACACCGTGTCTTTACGAAGGCTGTTTTTTCTGATATTGTTCGTACGTATTGGAGTCATTGGGATACTATTATGGTGGAAAAAGGAGTCGGCAGCCGGAAATGCAGACTGCCGGCTCCTTTCTTAATATAAATCAATAGTTTCTTTCACTATTTCTTGTTCAGTTACTTTCCTGCTTTCCAGTCATCACCGGTGAAATCTTCGCTGATGTCACGTCCTGCTATACCATCGCATACACCTTTATATGCGGGTTTACGTGTTAAGTTGGCATCAAAGATACAAGGTGAGTATTCTTTATACCAACTTGTGTCGTCAGTAATATCCCATATAGTGATACCGGATTGCTGTTCGGCAGGTATGTATTGCTTGTATGATTCGAAAACCCAGCGATAAATGTCGGCTTGTAACATCAGGTCGTCGGCTGTGGGAGTTTTATTCTCTTCCAGACGTACGTCAAGCTCTGTTACACGGATCAGTTTGCCTGTTGCAGCTAAGGTTTGGAACATGGCATCGATTTGTTCTTTTGTGATACTCTTGGCTATGAGGTGCATTTGAGTACCTATTCCATCTACTATTGGCTGGCGGTTCTCATTATTTTCATCGATATACTTCACCATGTCTATCAGAGCCTGCAGTTTGTTAGGATTGATTTCCAAGTTGTAATCATTGACGAAAAGTTTGGTTCCTTCTTTAGTGTACTTACGTGCATATTCAAAAGCCTTTACCGCATATTCCTTGTCAAGGTAATATCCCCAATAGAAGTGACCGTTTGCCCAGTTCAGGTTCAAACCGGTTGTTTCATCTTCGGTAGGGGTTGCGTCTTCGCTACTGAAATTGCCATTTACGCCACGCCATTGGTTATTGTCGGAAATAGGTTCATTAATAACGTCCCAAGCTACTACGCGCTCCATACCTTCGTGTTCTGCCATACCTTTAATCCATGTTTCCATAGCACCAAGCAGGGCTGCTCTTTTTTCTTCTATAGGTTTGATTATGTAAGATATACCACCTGAACGGGTGAGGCTTTTGGCTGTAGGAGCTTCAATTTTTTCACCGAACTTCACATTGTCAATATAATACTTGCCGGTATATTTTCCAAAATTAATAAGGATACAATTTATATCTTCTTTTGTACAAGTGTATTCATGTTCAATAGTTTGCCAAACAGTGGTTAAGTTATAACTCTTATGCCCTTCCCCTTGATATGTGCTTGCATTTTGAGCGGCGAACTGAACACTGTTTCCATCTACACTTGCTTTTGCATCAAATTGCAGAATATATGTTTTTCCTGCTTCCAAGAAATTGTCGAATTGAAAACAAGCTTGAGCTTTATAATAGTCGTCCCCGTCTATCGGATTATCTAATATAAGGCAATATTTGCTGTTAAATCCTTCACCTTCTATGGAAATCTCACGTGTAGGGCTATTATCTCCCCAACTGTTCCAATTGCCTAAGGTACCTCCTTCAAAGTTTGAATTATCACCAAGAATAATATTGACCATTTTGTCCGGTTGTTTTTCAATCTTCTTTCCAAACTTGAAATCATCAAGATATAAAATGGAATTTGGAGTGCCACCGAATTGTAAACCTATCTTGTCAATAACCTTGTTGTCCTCAAATGTTAATTCATATTCGTAGAGCTTCCATGAATCAGTCATAGTAAATGTCTCTTTGTAGATAGCAATGCCATAGTCGGCTTGATTTTGTCCGATAACCTGAACATTAATGGCCGGGTCTGATTTAGCGGCAAATGCTAAATAATAGGTTTCTCCTTGTTCTAATGCGCTGGGAAGATTCCAGAATAATTGACTATCATAATTGCCGGTTGAAGTTTCTGTCATTGTACATTGTAGTGCATGGGCACTTACATAGCCTTCGTCAACAATGGTTCCCTTGTATCCGCTTCCATTGAAGATCCATCCTGTATTTCCGTTTTCAAATCCGGAGTTGGTAATCACGTTTTCACACTTTTCATCATCCCCGGTTTCTACTTTCATTTCAGGAGCGATCAGCGATTTCAGATATTGCTGTCTTTGCTGAGTGTGCCATAAAAAGTTATGCCCATATACCGGCATGTCGGTAGGTATGGCTGCAAGGAAAGCATCAATTTTGTCAAAATTCAGTTCGCCTTTATTGGTTACTACAGATTCATGTTTCATGGCGTTACCGGTAGTGAACATCTGGAAGTTGTCATCAGCCACTTGCCGGTAGGCTTCGTTCTCTAAGTAGAGGTCAGCACCCAACCCCAAACCAATAGTTTGACCGGGAAGATATTGAGCGGCGTATGCTTTGATTACATCATAGTTGGCAATCTTTTCTTGTAACTCAAGCGGAATATCGGATATGTTGACATCACCATAACCGTCGGGCTTACCCCATTCCATTTTGTTATCCTCACAACTGCTTAACGCTAACGCGCAAACTATTGCGGGAAGTATTATTTTATTGAATTTCATAATCATGTTATTTTATAAGGTTAATAACTTATTCGGCATCTTCCTCTTCGGGGAAATCAGATATTTTAATCTTTTCATTGGGAACGATACGGAAGTTGTCGACATAAATCTTCAAATCGATATTGGAAGCTTCAAATATCACATCTTCACTGTATTTCAAATCAGGATTGCACAAAAGGAATATGAAATTTGCATTGCTTGCGGCATTACGATCATCAATGACCTCTTGGAATGGATGGTCTCCGCCTTCATCACTGTATTTTCCGAATTTTGTAAGAGGAATGGTAACGGTTACCCAACGCTCACCTGTAGTATAAGGTACATTTTTTCCATCCACCAACCAAGGTACCCATACTGTTGCGGTAGGATATGCGATGTTAGTGGTGAAAGTAGTTTCGGTAGAGCCGTACCCATAGTTGGAGAGATTGTTTTGAAGGCTGATTTCCAACTGGCCCGTTCCTCCCCAAAGTTCAGGTACATAAACGTCAAATTGCAAAGCTATTTGACTTGCCTGAGTATTTGCAGGGATAAATTCAGTCATACGGTTCCAGTCATTTGTAGGGTTGTCGCTACCGGCTGTTGCCCATAGTAAGGTTCTTGCGCCTGGCGCAACTCCGCCTTCATTCAAACGGCTTTGAGGAATCAACATTGCCACTTTTCCACGACCGGAATTCAACGGGTCATCAACATAGTCGTCAGTGCTGTATGTTTGTCCCCAACTGCCTAAGCTGCCATTGCCATCAAAATCAATGATGTAACAACGACCATCGTTGAAGTAAGCCGGAGAAGCGGCTTTTCCGTTGGCGCCTTCTGAGAAGATAGAACCGTACTCGGTTACACCGTCAGGCATAGTAAATGAGAACCATTCTCCGCTTTCTTCATCGTTCTCAATACCTTCTGTTACTTCCACACCACCGGGTAGGGTCACTTTTACTGTTTCGTGTAGGTTATCGCCGTAAACAGTTATCTTTTCGCCAACGGAAGGCATGGTGGAGCTTACGCTTGTGATAGAGGGAGCGGATGAACGGATAATAAAATCGTAGGTGGTTTCCGCTCCGTCTTTTACAAGCCGTATTTTATTCCGTACCTCTTCTTCTGCTTCCACTACGGGCGTTTTGCTGTTTACTTGTACGATTAAGTTATTATCACTCACCAAAGCACGGTTAAAATAGGTATCATAACCGTTGATGAATACTTTCTTGGTGCCATATAGCCCGCTACCTTCTATGCGGAGAGTCTGGCCTAAACGGGCGAAAGTCACTTCACGGTCCGGTACGGAAGATTCTATATCCTCCAAATAGATTTTCTTGATGGTGATGGCGCTATTTTGCGCATCTTTATCAAAGTACTCGTCGTCTTCGTTGCAAGCAGTGAGGCTCACGGCAAGTAGTGCGAGACACGACATTGTGATGTATTTTAAGTTTTTCATGATTCTCCTGTTTTATTAGTTGAACAATTCGTCAATGGAAACTTCTCTTTCGCCAAAAACGTAGGGTGTAGTTTGCAGGTTGCCATTGCCATCCGGCTTCAGATGAGGATTCTTGCTTTGGTCTGTATCTGCAATAGGTAGTTTGAGACTTCTTACGGTGGCTTCTGCCACACCTTTACCCGGCGCTTCATAACTATCGCTTATCTCATAAATTTCTTCTTCCTTGTCATAGCTATAGCCTGCATTACGGTTTTGATTGTTTACGTAATTCAGTACTTCATTCTGCTCGTAGTAGGAACGACGTAATAAGTTGTACCAGTAAAGCCCTTCGAAAGCAAACTCTACGCGGAATTCATGGCGTAAGTCTTCGTAGGTGACTGTTGTCTTCTGAGGCACATTGGCGCGTTCGCGTACCAGATTGAAGTATTCGGTATCTTCGGTAGAGGCATTGTTGCCCAATACGGCTTCAGTGTAATTCAGATAAACTTCGGCAAGACGCATCATATAAGTATTGATACCTGCACTTCCCTTAAAGCTGATGCCATTGTCGGCATTGGTACCGATTACATACTTCTTGATGTTGGCGCCTTCATTACCCGGAGTTTCTGTAATGCCATAGGTATATCCATTGTTTTTAATATTGATATCAGGATATACTTCTCCGTAAGATGCTACGGAATAGTGACGACGGACAGCATCATCTACTGTTGTACCCAAAGTAGGATCTTCGTATTTTTTGAATTCATTCCACAAGTCCCAGGAACAATAAGTGGCTCCACCCCATGCATCGGTATCAGCTACCATGGTGCTCCATGCCAAGAAGCGTACCATTGTATTGCCGCATCCGCCGACAGCTTCTGAGGTTCCTTGCAGCCATTGCAATTGGAAAAGGCTTTCGGGATTGTTGTTGATGGAAGCGGCGGCAAATAAATCACCGTAGTTTTTGGTCAGGCTCATACCCGATTCTTCTATCACTTTGAGAGCGGCTTTTCGTGCTAAGTCGAGGTAATAGGGATTACGTGTACCGCGGTTGAAGTCGGTAGCTGCATTAGTACCGTCGTATGCTCCTTCTGTAGTCAGTCCTGCCATAGAGAGGTAGAGGCGTGAGAGCATTCCATAGGCACTGTACTGAGTGACACGTCCTTGATTGCTTTGTACTTTCGGCAAGTATTTGGCGGCAAATTCCAAATCGCGAATGGCGAACTCCATCATATCGATACCCGGATTGGCCGGAATGACGTAGTTATTCACCATTGAGGAAGTGTTGGTGTAAATAATACCTTCTCCCCATAAGGAGGCTATGTACCAGTATGCCGTGCCCCGCATGAAACGGGCTTCCGCCACTCCTGTGTTTTTACCTTGCTCGCTTACACCGTTACCGGCAAAGTCTAAAATATTATTAATAGTATTGTTAGCTTGTGCCACTACGGAATAGAGTGAATTCCATGCTGAAGACAAACCATCGCTCAATGCTGTTTCCGAGAAGTTTGTATAAGGATAAACATATGCGGAATAAGGAGCGGTGATATTGTTGGCTCGTCCGTCTCCCATACCGTAGTAAAACTTATCGTTGAACTCGTTCCATACATAATTATAGAGCGGTGCTGTCGCGGCTTGTACTGCAGCGTCCGAATCGAAGAAAGTTTCCTGATTCAGGTCGTGCGTGTTTTTTTGATCAAGGAAATCTTCACAGCCTGTAAGCGATATACTTCCCGTCAATATGGCTAATAATAAATATTTGTTTTTCATTGTCTTTCTTTTTTTATCGGATTAGAAGGAAACATTCAAACCAAACGTATAGATACGCGGAGATGGATAACGACCATAATCGATGCCGTTGTACAATGCATTACCCCACAGATTACCTACTTCCGGATCATAACCTTTATACTTGGTCCATGTGTATACGTTTTGCAGATTGGCATAAACTTTCACGTTCTGCAATGGCGTTTTCTGTAACCATTTCTTTGGCAAAGTATAGCCTAAAGAGATATTCTGGATACGAAGATATGAGCCGTCTTCGATGTATCGGTCGCTTACACGCCAGTTCTTGTATTTAGAGCTTCGTGTATAGAGGCGTGGACAAAGCGGATCCCCACCGGTTACGTGGAAGTTGCGGTAGTCATCCGGACCGTTCGGGTCAATCTTCTCTACAATGGCATAACCCATGGACTTCAGTAGGTTACCATTGTCACCGCTCACTTCGAGGAAACGACGATTGTAATTCAGTATGTCGTTACCATAAGAACCGGTCAGGAAAATGGTGAGGTCAAATCCTTTCCAAGAGAAAGTGTTACCGATACCATAAGTGAATTTTGGCTCGGGATTACCGATAATTGTTTGGTCGTTATTGTCTATCACATCATCTCCATTGAGGTTGGCGAAAATATAATCACCTAACCAAGCTTCACCTTCAGCTATTTTCATGCCTTCAGGACGGGGCACTTCTTTGAGGGCGCCGTTTGCATCTTTATAATAGAAATCGGAAGGCTCGTTGAAACGTCCGATTACCTTGTATCCCCAAAACTGTCCGATGGGATGGCCTGCCATAGAATTGGTTACGGTCATATCATCATCGCCAATACGGAGATTATAAGGCAGGCTGCCGGTTTCCGTGTCCATTTCGAGAATCTTGTTACGATTAAGCGAGAAGACAAAATTACTTCTCCATTGGAAACCTTTGGTGTCAATGTTTACTGTGTTCAAAGTAAGTTCGATACCTTTATTCTCCAGAGAACCGATGTTACCCCAAGGATTGCTTGCGGCGCCTTGGCCGGATGAACCCATGAAAGCGGGCAGAGAAATTTGCAGTAACATATCTTTTGTCTTCTTATAATAGAAGTCGGCAATGAATTCGATACGGTTATCAAAAAGATTGATATCCAAACCTAAGTTTGTAGAGTAGGTAGTTTCCCACTTAAGATTAGGATTGGCGGTATTACCGTTTAATACACCGTTTCCCCAAGGAGTTGGTTTGGTGGCAAGCAGAGCAATGTATGCCCAATCTTGTACATTCTGGTTACCGGTAGCTCCCCAACCGAAACGTAACTTTAAGTTGTTGATTACAGGATTGCCTTTCAAGAATGATTCATTGCTTATTTTCCATGCCAATGCGGCAGAGGGGAACCAACCCCAACGATTATTGTCGGCAAATTTGGAAGAACCGTCGCGACGGATAGTGGCGGTTAATAAATAACGGTCGTCATAAGAATAAAACGCGCGTCCGAAGTATGAGAGAATGGAGTTGTCGTTCTGCATACCTGTACCGCTTGACAGGTTGATGTTGCCGGCACTGGGATCCTGAGCAGAGTTGGATAGATAGCCGGTAGCATTGCTGACTTGAGTTTCCCAATGACTTTGGCTCATTTCCTGTCCTGCCATGACGTTGATATTGTGCTTTTCGGCAAAAATACGGTTGAAGGTCAGTATATTTCTCCAGCTCCAGTATTTGGTATCGGTTTTGGTCCATTTACCTGTACGGGTTTCATTTACTTTTGCGCCAAACTGATAATCAGGTTCGTAATAGTAGAACTTATTCAGGTTATAGTCGGTGGATAACTCTGTTTTCAGGGTAAGTCCTTTCAGTAAAGTAGCTTCCAAATAAGTACTGAAGCGGAAATTCTCTTTTTTATTGTTATTGGTGCGGATACTTGCCAAAGCCACCGGATTCTCAGGCATCCATTGGTCATCCGAGCCATCGAAAGAACCGTCAGGACCGGTTACTGCCGTACTCGGCTGCGAACGCAGGGCATTCATGATGATATTATTGTCCGCTCCTACATTTTGTTTGCTGTCCGTCATGGAGAAATTGATACCTCCTGTCAGCCAGCTTTTTATCTGTGCATCGACATTACCACGCAGAGAGAGACGTTTAAAGCCGGAACCGACAGCGATACCGTCTTGATTCATATAGCCGCCGCTAAAAGCATAAGTGATTTTTTCGCTACCGCCCGTAAACGAGAGGTTGTGACTCGTCATTAGTGCATTCTGGAATAATTCGTCCTGCCAGTCGGTTCCTTCACCCAATAGGTCGGGATTGACGAATTGATTGCTGTGAGAAAGGAAGTGCGCGTCGGCACGTACGTTGTGATGACGTGCATATTCTCGGAGATTCATAACGTCTAATTTTCCGGGCATACTTTGCCAACCTACATATCCGTCATAAGTAATGGTGGCTTCTCCGGCTTTTCCACGCTTGGTAGTAATCATAATGACACCGTTGGAAGCGCGTGCGCCGTAAATGGCAGTGGCGGAAGCATCTTTCAAAACGTCCATGGAGACAATATCCGATGGATTGATACTGGATAACGGGTTGCTGGTATCATCGTCAGAAGTGGAATCTACTATAACACCGTCAATAACGAAAATAGGCTGGTTGGTAGCATTCAATGAGTTGATACCACGAATGCGGATAGATGAACTAGCTCCCGGAGTACCGGAGTTAGCTTGAATTTGTACACCGGCTGCACGCCCCTGCAATACTTGGTCGATAGAAGTAGGAACGGATTTTTTAATTGCTGCATCGTTTACGGATACTACCGAACCTGTCAGGTCCGAACGTTTCATTTGACCATAACCGACGACCACGACTTCATCCAGCATCTCAGTGTCTTCTTTCATGATAACATTGATTTGCTTCTTCCCGGCTACAGGAACTTCCTGTGTTTTGTATCCGATAAAAGAAACTACAATCGTGCTGTTCGAAGGTACATTTAAGGTGAAATTACCGTCGATGTCGGTAACGATACCGTTACTGGTACCCTTTTGTACGACACTGGCACCTATTACGGGTTCTCCGGTATTATCTTTTACTGTTCCTTTGACAGTAATGTTCTGCGCACATATCCAGAGCGGGAATACGCATAACAGGAAAATAAGCCCCAAAGGCTTAAGAAAATAATTTGTGCATTTCATAATGAAAATGATTTAATGGATAACTTTTATACTCTCGTTTTTTAATTCCTCTTATCTATAAATAAGGTGAACTTTTTAGTGTGCTTTTCTTTTAAGTGCTCATTTGTTTCATTGGATTAATGATTAAACATTTTTTTTGATCTGATGCAAATTTATAATGTTATGTATAAAATATCTGTCTGGAATGTTTCCTGTGTTACATATTAATGTAACATTATTTTTCTGTGCGTAACAAAATGTCTTTTGAATGTTACATTTATGTTATATGGCATACAAAGCTATCTATTATTTTTCATACTTTTGTTTTGACTTTTAATTCTGTAGTATGAAAACATCATTCAAAATATTATTTCCATTTGTGATATATGTTATTTCTTCTTTTACTGCTTATGCGCAGACCGGGAGATTTTATACCACAGACGGAGGATTATCCAGCAGCCTAATCAACCATTTCTTTCAAGACAGTAAAGGGTTCATGTGGACAGCGACAGAATACGGGCTGAACAGTTTTGACGGCTTGCGTTTTGCAAATTACTGGCACGTATCGGGCGATTCTACTTCCATAAAGAATAACTATGTACGTACGTTGTTTGAAGATAGCCGGCAAAACCTGCTGATAGGATGCATTGACGGTCTGATGAGATATGACCGTGAGACGAATACCTTTTCTGAAATACCGATGATACGTGCCGGCAAGCAGGTTTTTCCGCACGTTACACAGATGCAGGAACTGCATAATGGTGAAATATGGATGACTACTACCGGACAGGGAATGTTCCGGTTGGATGAACAACGGAAACAAGCCGTTTCGGTGGATGAGCTTTTGCGACAATCCAATTATAATTTTCAATCTTGTTTTTATGAAGATTCTTATTACAATCTTTGGATAGGAACTTATGGTAACGGATTGATTTGTTATATGCCCGCTACAAAAGAAGTACGTGTGTTCAAATACCCCACTCTCAATGATAATAATATAGCAGCTATTATAGAAGATAAACAAGGCAATCTTTTCGTTGGAACGCAAAAGAGGGGGTTGTCATGCTATAACAGGAAGAAGAACACTTTTACACCTGTTCCTTATGTAGGAAATGGCGCTTTGTCTGTTTATTGCATGGCATTAGTAGACGGGCAACTTTTGGTCGGTACCGACGGCCAGGGGTTGAAGTTGTACAATCCCATCAAGAAGCAATTGGAAGATTATACCATCAATACTGCTCCGATAGATTTCTCGGAAGGGAAGATACATACAATATTGGAAGACAAGGATAAAAACTTATGGTTGGGTTTGTTTCAAAAGGGCATTGTCCTGATACCGAAACAGAGTAACCCCTTTGAGTACTATGGCAGCAAATCCACCTATTATAATCCTATAGGACAGGGATGCGTCATGTCTATTTTTCAGGATAGCAATCAACACCTATGGATAGGCGCTGATAATGAAGGTATCTATGAACTGGATGCTGAAGGCGGCTGTCTGAGACATTACCAGCCGGGAAGTTCCTCTCATTCTGTGGCTAATACGATAATGTGCATATATGAGGATTCGGAAAAGAACCTATGGCTTGGTTCTTATACACGCGGTATTGCGAAATTGAACAGAAAAACCGGAGTATGTGATTACTCTCTGCCTGTCGACAATGAAAAGATACTTTCTATAACCGAGGATAAACAGAAAAACTTATATATCGGTACACTGGGCTCCGGTTTTTATCAGTATAATTTACAGACCGGTAGTTTGAAACATTATGAATCTGCTAAGGATGAAACCGGTGATTTAAAAAGAAATGAATTGGTTAACGACTGGATTAACTATATATTCTGTGATAGTGAAGGATTTATCTGGTTGGGGCATTATAAAGGAGTAAGTTGTTTCAATCCTTTGACCGGGAGCTTTATAAACTATCGGCAGGGGAATACTTTGATTTCAGGCTGCGTGGGATATGCCATTCAAGAGGATTATTCCGGTAATATTTGGGCGGGCACGACAGACGGACTTTACTGTTTCAACAAAAAGACGGAAGAACTGAAGCGATTTACAACGGCAGACGGACTCTCCAATAATGTTATTTGCGGCCTCTGTGAAGATTCCCGGCATGATATATGGCTCAGTACCTATATGGGTATCAGCAAGTATGATGTCAAGAATAACCGTTTTGTCAATTACTACTCGGGAGATGGATTGCAAGGCAATGAATTTACGCACGGAGCTTTCTATAAAGATAAGAAAGGAAAGATATATTTCGGCGGTATTAATGGCGTTACCTATTTTTCTCCGGAGAGTATAGGAAGTGTTTCTAAAGAAACGAATGTGTGGGTTACGGACTTTTACGTATTCAATCATCCGATACATAAAAACAGCATTTCGGGCGGAGAACCCGTAATTGATACATCGGTACAAGACGCCAATCAGTTTCGGCTATCATATAAGGACAATACATTCAGTATCGTTTTCTCCACATTACAATACAATAATCCCGAGCAGATTTCCTATCAATATAAAGTGGACGAATTAGGTTTCCAGTGGCTCAGTACCGAGCCGGGGGTAAACCGTGTGACTTATAACAATTTGCCACCAGGTCAATACACTTTTCAGGTGCGCGCCCTCAATTACGGTAATTACTCAGAAACGCGTACCGTCAAGATTTTGATTGCTCCCCCTTGGTATCAGACTTGGTGGGCATATTGCGTTTACATTACTTTAGCCGGACTGTTGGTGTTGGGTATTGTCAATTATATCCTGTCGCGTATGCGACATCGTCGTGAAATCATGAAGCGGGAACATGCCGAACAATTGAATGAAGCAAAGTTACAGTTCTTTATCAATATATCCCATGAGATACGTACGCCGATGACGCTTATCATTAATCCCTTGGAGAAACTGCTGGCGGATAAAAGAGATGGGGAGTTACATAAAACGTATCTGATGATTTATCGCAACGCACAACGCATTTTGCGTTTGATTAATCAGTTGATGGACGTTCGTAAGCTGGATAAGGGACAGATGTTCATGAAGTTCCGTGAAACGGATATGGTAGGATTCATTGCCGACTTGATGCAGACATTTGAGTATATGGCGCGTAAAAAGAATATCCGTTTTGTTTTTAAGCACGAAATGCCTCAATTGAAAGTATGGATAGACTTGAATAACTTTGATAAAGTGCTGATGAATATTCTGTCCAATGCTTTTAAATATACTCCGGATGGGGGTGAGGTACAGGTTAGTTTGTCAACAGGCCGGGATATAACACGCCGGGATGCGTTGCGTGACTATTTTGAGATTGTGATAACGGATAGCGGTATCGGTATCGATCGGAATAAGATAGAACGCATTTTCGAACGCTTTTATCAGATAGATAATGATGTAACGAAATCCAATTTCGGTACAGGTATCGGTTTGCATCTGTCCCGTTCGCTGGTACAGCTGCATCATGGAATTATTTTTGCTGAAAACAGGGAAGATGCTCCCGGAAGCCGCTTCATCATACGTATACCGTTGGGTTCGGCACACTTGCGTACCGATGAACTGGAAACTGTGGATGCGGATACTGTTATGTTCCACACAGTCGATAAACCTGTTTTAGCGAAGCTGGAAGAAGAACTCATGATGGAAGAGGAAGAGCCCCAAACCGGTACTAAAGCAAAGACGCGTTTACGGATTTTGGTAGTGGAAGATGAAATTGAAATCAAAGCCTATCTGAAATCGGAACTGTCGGATGAGTACAAGGTAGAGACTTGCAATAATGGTAAGGAAGCATATGATTTGATTTTGCGTGATACTCCCGATTTGGTTATTTCGGATGTTATGATGCCCGAAATGGATGGACTGGCTTTATGTCGTAAGATAAAGCAGAATACCAATGTAAATCATGTTCCTATAATCTTATTGACAGCCAGATCCAAACCGGAGGATACTTTGGAGGGAATGGAAACCGGTGCCGATGCTTATATGGTGAAACCTTTCAATACGGAATTACTGAAAAGGACTATTGCCAATCTGATAGCCAATCGCAGGCTGTTGCGTAACAAATTCAGCGGTGCACAACAGCAAGAGGATAAAATAGAAAAAATTACTATGAAGTCCGGTGACGAGATATTGATGGGGAAGATTATGAAAGTGGTGAATGAGCATCTGGATGACCCTACTCTGAACGTTGAGATGCTCGCTTCCGAAGTTGGATTAAGTCGCGTGCACGTTCATCGTAAGCTGAAAGAATTGACTAACCTTTCCACTCGCGATTTTATTAAGAACATCCGTTTGCAACAGGCTGCAACTTTATTGGCGCAAGACCATAAACTTACCGTCTCTGAGATTGCTTATGCCACAGGATATACCAACCTGTCTCATTTTTCCAGCTCTTTCCGCGAGAAATATGGAATGTCACCGAAAGAGTATATGAACCAGCACCGATAATATCATTTTGAGAACGGAAGGATACTAAAAATACCTTGACGGTTGAGTGTGAGAGGCAGGTTGTACGTATTCCTTTTCAAAACGAATTAAGAGATGAGAAAAGCTATATTACTTTTACTGTTATCGGCAGTTACGGCATTGCAAGCACAAATCGATATCCGTACCCTGCAACTTCCCCAATCGCATCCCCGTTATCTGACGAATGCAGATGGGAAGCAGGATACGCGTGATTTAATCGAAAATGAATCATGGGCAAAAGATGTATTCGGTAAACTGAAAGCAAAGACTGATGCCTATACCCGCCTGACAGAGGCGCAACCGGACTGGCTCTTGTCGCGTCTTGCCATGTACTGGGATTCTCATGCTACCGATGTGTATATAAAAGGTGAAAGTTTCGACCACGCCGGCGGAGCGAAGGCTCCCGTGCCAACAGTGCGCTATACCGGAACACGCGGTACATTCGCTACTCACGGACGTCCCAAGCTGGCAGATATCATTCCATACGATGATGATAAGGACGGTAATGTTACCTTTCATAACAATTCCCTTCCCGGCCGGCCTTTGGAAAAAGTTCATCCCGCCAAAACAGGACGTAACATCGAAAGTCTGAACCGTGAGATTATGGGAATCGCCCGTGACGCGGCTTTCCTTTACTGGTTGACCGATGAAGAACAATATGCCCGCCTGGCAGCCGGTGTTTTCGATACCTATATGCAAGGTATCTATTATCGCAATGTCCCCGTCGACTTAAATCACGGCCATCAGCAAACATTGGTCGGTATGAGTTCGTTTGAGGTAATCCATGAAGATATACTTTATGATATTGTTCCTCTGTACGATTTCCTACATGGATATCTGGTTGCCCATTATGCCGATAAAATGAATATTTATGCCGGGGCTTTTAAGAAATGGGCGGATAATATCATTGCTAACGGAGTCCCCCATAATAATTGGAATCTGATGCAGGCGCGTTATGTAATGGACATCGGCATGATACTTGAAGATGATAATCATTATGCCGACGGTAAAGGACGCGGATACTATATAGATTATGTACTCAATCAATCCAGTATCCGGCAATGGAGCTTGAAAAAACTTGCCGACTACGGATATGACCCTCATACGGGCATTTGGGCGGAATGTCCCGGTTATAGCGGTGTGGTGATGAATGACTATGCCAACTTTACCAATCTCTTTGACCGTAACCTACATTGCGACTTGACAAAAGAGTTGCCGGTACTTCCCACAGCCGTTGCGGCTACTCCCCAGTATTTATTTCCCAATCGGATGATATGCGGTTTTGGAGATACCCATCCGGGGTATCTGAAAACCACACCTGTTATTCGGATGATTGAAAACGCCCAAGTTAATGGAAAAAAAGAACAGGAGAGGTATTTTACCGCTCTATTGAAATGTCTTGACCCTGATGCCGGGAAAGCTGCGGCAAAGAAAGATGTGCGCGTATCCATCAATTCCTTCTTTGACGACAAGCCTTTGGAATTGAAAGAAGATGTCCGGGCGGGCAAGATGGAAGACTATGTATCTCCTTTATTTTACGCTCCAAACGTATCGTGGCTGGTACAGCGGAATGGTATGCATCCGCGTAACAGTTTGATGATTTCTCTGAATGCCAGCGAAGGTAATCATATGCATGCCAATGGTATTTCAATGGAGCTTTACGGTAAAGGATATGTGTTAGGTCCTGATGCCGGTATCGGCTTATATCTGTATAGCGGATTGGACTATGCTGAATATTATTCACAGTTTCCCAGCCATAATACGGTATGTGTCGATGGAATCTCCAGTTATCCGGTGATGAAGAGTAATCATTCATTCGATTTGCTGTCCTGTTTTCCTGCATCTTCCGCGGCTACGGCGGTAAAGGAAAAATTTCCTTCCGTAACGTACAGCGATGTTTATTTCCGTGAACCGGAAAGCCGTTCGGACCAGACACGTATGATGAGCATCGTTACCACCGGTCCCGAAACCGGTTACTACGTAGATGTTTTCCGTAGCCGTAAAGAACGTGGCGGAGATAAAATGCACGATTATTTCTATCATAACCTGGGACAGGAAATGACCTTGACCGCTGCAGATGGCACTGATTTGCATCTGCAACCTACCGAAGAGCTTGCCTTTGCCGGCGCGCATCTGTATGCCTATTCTTACTTGTTCGATAAGAAATGTGCCCGGACAGGTAAAGATGTAAAAGCTGTTTTTACAATCAAGATGCCCGATAAGGATGATATCCTGATGAATATGTGGATGAAGGGTGAAAAAGATCGTACGGTGTTTTCTGCTCTCAGCCCTATGACCGAAGGATTGAGCCGTACGCTGGGAATGCCTTATAATATTAAGGAACAACCCACCCTTACCTTTGTAGCCCGTCAGGAAGGTGAAGCATGGAATCGTCCTTTTGTAGCCGTTTATGAACCTTCGACTGTGAAGGAAGCCGAACGGATTTCTTCCGTTACTTTTCCGGAAGTGGAGTGTAAACAGCCGGGCAGCCATGTGGGGATTTGCGTAAAACAGAAAAACGGTCGCATGGACTATATTCTGTCTTCGGATAGCGCTGCATATCTTTGTTCGATGAACAATGGTATGAAAGCCTCTTCTACCTACGCTTTATGGGGCAACCGGCGAGGAGAGGATTGTACTTTCTTTTTAGGGAACGGCACGTTGTTACAAACTCCCGCTATATCAATTAAGGCTGACGCTCCGGTGAATGTGTTGCTCGAGAAAGAATCGAACGGATGGTATTATACGGCTTCCGGCGCTTGTACAATCACCTTGAATGGAAAGACATATAAGATAAAGAAGTGTGTGATGGAGAAAACGAAGCTCTAGAGAAAGATATGCAATGAAACATTTATTATTAGTAGTATTGATAAGTTTCGGCATGGCGGTCCAAGCGCAGTTGAAAACTTATCCGGTGGGATTGCATACGGGTATGCCTCACAATGATGATTATACGGTTCGTGTCCGTATGCTTGGCGGGGAATGGCAGGACGTGTTTGAATATAAAGTGCAGGTCGATTTGGATAAGCCGCAAGATGCTTCCATGGTGCAGTTCGATATGGGAAGCCCAGTGGAAGTTATGGTAAAAAAGAATAACGGTACGGTGCGTGAGGTTGCCATACGCCCTCTGAATAATAATATAGCCTGTCGGCAAGTACAAAACGCCGTTTTTTTCACTTTGGACAAGCCTCAAAATCTTTCAATTGAGTTTAACGGAGACCGTTTGCACAATTTGCATCTTTTTGCCAATCCAATGGAAGAAGAGGTTTACTCGGAGGAAGCAGAAGGCGTTATGTTCTTTGGGCCGGGGATACATCGTCCGAAAGATTTACCCAATAATCAGATACGCATACCAAGCAATACTACGGTCTATTTGGCTCCGGGTGCAGTGCTGAAAGCTAAACTGTTGGTTGATAATGCTGAAAATGTGCGTATCATTGGTCGCGGAATATTAGATCATCCTGTCCGCGGTATTGAAATAACCGATGCCAAGAATGTACTGATTGATGGAATTACGGTTGTAAATCCCGAGCATTATACAGTGTTCGGTGGCGGTTCTTCGGAGATAGTTATCCGTAACTTGAAAACTTTTAGTTGCAAAAGCTGGAGTGATGGCATCGACATGATGTGTTGCCGTAAAGTACTTGTTGATAATGCTTTTCTTCGTACGGGGGATGATTGTATTGCGCTCTATAATCATCGCTGGAACTGGTGGGGTGGTTCAAGCGATATTACCGTACGGAATTCCGTGCTGTGGGCGGATGTTGCGCATCCTATCAATGTAGGCGGCCATGGCGATCCGGATTCTTTAACGGGCGAGGTGATTGAAAATTTGACGTTTCACAATATTGATATTCTGGAACACGATGAAGATGATCCGCTGTATCAGGGGTGTATGACGGTAGATTGTGGCGACAAGAATTGGGTGCGTAATGTCTTGTTCGAGGATATCCGTGTAGAGAATATTCAGGAAGGCCGTCTTTTCTATGTGAAAGTCCGTTTCAATCCTAAGTACGATAAGCAACCCGGTAACGGCATTGAAGGGATTACGTTCCGTAATATCACTTATACAGGAGTTGGTGAGAACGCTTCTTTGGTGCAAGGGTTGGATAAGAATAGATGTGTGAGAAATGTAGTTTTTGATAGTATTATGATCAATGGTGTGAAAATGAAGCACCTGAAAGGGATTATAAAAAATGAGTTTATAGAAGACATTGAGATTAAGTGATTGGTAGTTTAATAACACTGTCTTCGTGTGAAACCTATTTTATTGTTTTATTACTTCCGCTCCAAATGCTTGTAATTTTCCTGCGTATCATCATAATATTCAGTAAAGACACTGCGAAAAACAGGGTACAGCCTATTATCCAGCATGGAAGTAACGTTCCTGTTTCCAATTGTGGAAAAAGCGTGCTGATGATTTTCGTGTAATAACCACGCAGCCATGCTACTCCACCGACAGACAGTACCAGCACTAATAGATTTAAACCGGCTGTCAGTATATTGTAGGGAAGCGCTACGCGATTTGGACTATATCCTATAAGAAGCAGATTCTCCAGTTTTCCTGTATTCTTTTGCAACAATAGGAAGATACTTAGCATCAGGATGTAAAAGGATAAAATGCTGATGAATAATCCTACTCCCATGACAATACCGGTGATGAGACGCAGGAAATAAGTTGTTTTTCCGGCATCCAGACCGTCACCTTCGGTTTCGTAATGCTTTTGTTGAAAGTAGTTGCTGATGGCTGTGTCGGTAGGGTTCTTTACTTCAACGATGAGGCGGGAAGGTTGGGCTTCTTTGCCGGGAGCAAGGCTCTTGTTAGCCCAATCCATAAATGTTTGGGGAACAAGAATTGTATTCAGACGATTGGAGAAGCCTACAATTTTACCTTTGAATTGCTCTACACGTCCGTTGCCCCGTAGACTGATATCCATTTGTATAAGGTTCATGAGACCTTCGGAAAGTTTTGGTAGACTGCGACTTTGTGCAAAGCCGAAGTTATATAAATTCAGGTAATTACGGGGAATGATGATAGGAATGACTTGAGAAAACTCATCAAAATGCCATTTATCTAAGTTTACATCTACATATTCATCGGGTACCGACTCAAAAAACATTTCGGTGGAGAGGTGTATTCCGGCTTCCTGCATACCTAAACCTGCGGATACTTTGAATAAGGAAGGGGTGAAAGCTCCCACGCTTTTAGTGAAAGATTGCGCTTTCATTTCTTCGATATCCTTTAGGGAGAAAGTATTACTTCTTCCGGTAAAGCTGCCGAGTGTACTGATTCTTTTGGTGGCGATGATATAATTCTTCTTCATGAAGCTGTCTCCCTGTGTGAAAATGGGGAGTACGTCCCGATAGAATTGTACGCTCAGCAATACAATCAGCATACCGAAGAGGTTGGCGAGAAAAAAACCGGTCAGTTGGCCTATACTGATATGTTGACGGAGAAGTTTCCAAACAAGTTTGTTCATGATTTGAATGATGGTTTATGAATTATAGACGGAAAGTTTCATCGTATTCAAGCTCCGGATGCTTTCCAATGGATGTTACAATAACTCCTGCTCCTTGCTTTCCTGCTTCTTCCATGAGCAAAGCACTCATAATGACACTGTTTTCATTATCGAGGTGGCTGATAGGTTCATCCAAAAAGATAAAGTCGAATGGTTGGCAAAGGCTGCGTATAAAAGCAACGCGTTGCTGTTGGCCGAAAGAGAGTTTTCCGGCTCTTTCATTAATCTTATCGGGAATACCGATTGCTTCGAAAAGAGTAATAATCTCTTTATTCTTCTTGTAGTTGGTCAGGCGATTTTTTAATAAGATATTTTCAAGTGCAGTCAGTTCTGGGAAAATACGAAGTTCCTGAAAAAGAATACTGAGCGAGTGTTTTCGTATATCTACCCATTCGTTAACGGAGAATGAACGGATATTGCGTTCATCAAAATTAATGATACCCTGATAGTCGCGGCGATACCCGTAGATATAACTGCATAGAGATGATTTACCGGTACCTGAAGCAGCTTCTATCAGATAACGTTTTCCTTTGCTGAAAATTATGTCCTGATGCCATATTTGTGAAGTGATGGCATCGCGACGGGCAAAGGCTTGAGGCAAAGTCTGCTGTAAATGAATGTGGTTCATTGGTTGTTCAAGTATGTTTTATTATCTTATCCAATCTGTCATTCAGAGCGTAGCGAAGAATCTATTGACAATTAAGCTGATTTGACAAATTCTAAGGCTGAAAGCCTTCTATCTCTAAGCCCGGGATAATACCCCAGGGATAAATGTTCTCAGTATTCTGTGTTAAAGGCAAAAGACTAATATTCGGAGATTTTGCCCTTACAGGGCGCAATGTTAGTCATATTCGCATTCCCGGGATGTTACCCCGGGCTTAGAGATAGAAGGCAGCCTTAGGTTACTTTATTATTAACTTCTGATTCGTATTAATTGCTAATTATTAATTACTAACTACTACTGCTACTACTTTATCCCCGCGAACAGTTTGGCGAAGTCGATAAGTTGTTTCAGGGCATTTTCATTCTTCTCGTTCAGAACAACTGTAAAGTTTGTCCGATTCTTGTCTCCCCGCAGGTTCAGTTCTTCTATTTTCATGATTAGCATATAAAGGATATTGATTTCCGGTTCGTCCGACGCATATTCCATAAGAACACGAAGATTGCTTAAGGTCAACAATTCATCGCTGGTTAATGAGATGTTGAAAGCTCTTCCATGTATCATACTCATCATGGCTTGTTGTAACTCTCGTGAGTTTTGAGGATGGAAAGGCTGATTGCTTTCTTGAGTCTCTCCTTTAAAGTCGGCGCTTTGCAAGGTAGCGTATATACGTCCGTTCTCAAACAGGACATAACCCAGTAATTGTGTGCCATGCGGCCAGTTCAGTACACCACGGACATCCATGGGGAGAGCATCGGGAGTTGCCAATAGCCGTATATCTCCCTTTTGTTGCATCATCGGGGTGAAATATTTATTTGTATGGATACTCTTGTCGGCTGGTTGTTGCATGAGGGCGGTGATAGCCGGTTGCAACTTCTGCAGTTGTTCGGAGCTGCCTCCGTAAACCACAAGCAGAGTACCGTCGTTGTAGGCAAACAGTACTCCTGTATCTTTTATTTCAATACTTCGGTAACCATCGGCTTTTACCGGGTCGGTACAGAATTGTTCTTGAACAAATATTTGAAGCATGGCTTCAAATTTCTTTAAATCGGCAATCTTCAAAGTGACTGCAGTATTGTGTAGCGTAGGAGCTTCGAATACGTAAACCGGAGCGCTCCAGTCTATTCCACTTTTGGCGGGATTTTTCAGAAGAGGTTCCACTTCTTTTTTCAGGTTGGCGTTTCCGCCTTCGAGAAGCAGGCCTAACAACTTTTGCAAAGTAGCTTGGGTGTCTGAATTGTTCAGACCTGCTTTATCGACAATGCTGGTTAAGTCAAGTGCCGCCACTTCTGTGGCATTAGCGGGAATCGCATGGGTATATTCTGTCTTTTTCTCGGTTTTACTACATGAGCTTAGGCATAGTACTATAAATAAGAACGGCAGTAAATAGAAGGAAATACTCTTTCTCATTATATTATTGGTTTTGTAAGTTCAATATATGGCAAGCAACGAGGGCTGCTGTTTCAGTACGTAAACGGGAACGACCGAGACTTATAGGCTCGAAACCGTTTTCAATGGCTTTTTTCACTTCTTCTTCGCTAAAGTCGCCTTCCGGTCCGATGAGTACCAATGCATCTTCTCCCTTACGAACAATATCTTTTAATAAAGGTTTCTCTCCTTCATAACAATGTGCAATGAATTTGCGGCCGTTGAAAGATTGGCTGATGAATTTATTAAAATCAGTCATTTCATTCAGTCGGGGCAAACGCGCTTTTAACGATTGTTTGATGGCAGATACCAATATCTTGGCAATACGCTCCGTTTTGATTATTTTGCGTTCCGAAAAACGACAGTTCAGAAAGGTAAGTTCATCGAAGCCTATTTCAGTAGCTTTTTCTGCGAACCATTCTGTACGGTCCATATTTTTAGTGGGAGCCATTGCGATGTGCAAATATCCGCTCCATAAAGGTGCCTGAGGGATGGTTTCCAGTATGTTGACAAGGCAACGTTTATTGGTGGCAGTGCTGATTTCCGCACGATAAAAATTGCCTTTACCATCGGTTAATGTTACTTCGTCACCTGTTTGTAATCTCAATACACGGATTGCATGAGCGGCTTCTTCTTCGGGTAATTCAGCGTGCGATTGTATATCGGGAGTATAGAATACGTGCATAGTTGTTTATTGTTTCTTGTGTTGATTGATAATGTCCCTTAGTTGTGCAGCCCGTTCATAGTCTTCTTCGTCTATGGCGTTTTGAAGGGCAGTTTTTAACTGTTCTAAAGTCTTTTGCTGTGTAGCGGGGGCTTTATCGGGATCTTGTTCTTTCATAGGAGTGATGCTATGCTCTGTTTTTAAGCATTCGGCTTCTAAAATATCATCGTATACGAAGATAGGGGCATCCATACGTAAAGCGAGAGCTACGGCATCACTGGTACGTGCATCGATGCGCAGGATTGTTTCTTCCGCTTTCATATATAGATATGAGTAGAAAACGCCATTATCTACTTTATAGATGAGTACACGTAATAAATTTGCCCCCAGAACTTTGAGAACCGATGCGAATAACGTATGTGTCAATGGTCGAGGCGGAACGATTCCTCTCATTTCAATCATCATGGATTGCGCTTCGGCACTGCCTATGATAACAGGTAATTGTCGCGGGCCGTTTATCTCGCCCAGCACCATAGCGTAGGCACCAGCTTGTGCCTGGCTATTTGAAATATTCAATACTTGCAGTTCAATCTTTTTTTTGTTCATTCTATCATTTTACCACCTTGTCGGTTTCTTTTTCCGTAGTATGCTTATAACGGAATACGATTCCGAATAAAATTCCAATAACTAATGCATAAGCCGCAAATATAAGCCATACGGGAGTCCACTCACGACTTATCAAACCGCCGCCGGGAGCATATACGGAGAATGCGTCTACTACGGCACCGCTGGCATATCCGCCTATGATTGCTCCCAACCCGTTTGTCATCATAAAAAATAATCCTTGCGCACTGGCGCGAATACTCGGATGAGCTTCCATCTCTGTGAATAATGAACCCGATACATTGAAGAAGTCAAAAGCCATACCGTATACAATCATAGACAGGATGAGCATCCATAAGCCACTGCCGGGGTCACCCAGGCCAAATAGTCCGAAGCGGAACACCCAGGCAAACATACTGATAAGCATAACACGCTTGATTCCGAAATGTTTCAAGAAGAAAGGGATGGCGAGGATGAATAATGTTTCGCTCATTTGTGAAATGGACAGTAGAATTACAGAGTGTTTTACTCCGAAAGAATCTGCATATTGGGGAATGGAAGCGAAAGAGCTTAAGAACAAATCTCCATAGGTGTTTGTGATTTGTAACGCCGCACCTAACAACATGGAGAACAAGAAGAAAATGGCCATCTTCTTACGTTTGAAAAGTACTAATGCATCGAGACCGAAAGCGGAGAGCATTGTCTTTCCTTCGCTGCGTGCCGGCGGGCAACCGGGAAGGGAAAAAGCATAAAGTCCTAAAAAGATAGCTGAAATTGCTGCTACATAGAGTTGTGCGGGGCCTGTCTTGAATCCGGTGAGGTCTACAGCCCACATGGCACAAATAAAACCTACGGTTCCCCATACCCGTATGGGCGGGAAATCTTTTATCAAATCCAGTTTGTACTGTTCCAATGCATTGTACGAAACTGTATTGGCTAATGACAGCGTAGGCATATATACGAGCATATTGAGTAACATTGCCCAATACATATGACTATATGTCGTAGCAGTGGATGCGTAAATCAGAGCACCGGCGCCGATAAGGTGAAGTATACCGTAAAGACGTTCGGCATTTATCCATTTGTCAGCGATAATTCCCATGAGGCCGGGCATGATAAGAGAGGCAATTCCCATAGTCGCAAAAATAGCGCCAATCTGGCCGCCTTCAAAATGTAATGTACCGCCCATGTAACCACCTAATGAGATAAGCCACGCTCCCCAAATAAAGAATTGAAGAAATTGCATAGCCGTGAGTCGGAATTTGATGCTCATAATATTAGTTTTTGAATATTGTTGAATTGTGTAATAGGTGCAAATGTACGACGCAGACGGCAGAAAAACAAGAAGTGTATATAAAAAAAGAAGGCTATCTATCCCAGACAGCCAATCTTTATTAACCTTAAATCTAATACCATGAAAAACACAGTGCAAAGATAATGGGTTTTATGTTATAAAACATAACGTTTTACTAAGTTTCTTCTTTATATTAACATGATTTAAAATTTTAGCCGTTTATTCTACATATAATACAAGTCCTTTCAGATATTCGCCTTCGGGATGATAGATACTTACAGGGTGGTCGGCAGGCTGCGTCAATTGATGTAGAATACGTACACTACGGCCGGACATGGCAGCGGCGGTGAATACGGCTGTACGGAAATTCTCTTTGCTGACAGCTTGTGAACAAGAGAAAGTAAAAAGTATACCGCCCGGTTTGATTTTCTCAAAAGCTTTGACGTTGAGTTTCCGATATCCTTGAAGGGCATTGCGCAATGCATCACGATGTTTGGCAAATGCCGGCGGGTCCAAAACGATAAGGTCGTATTGGTCGCCCATACGGTCAAGATATTTAAAAGCATCCTCAGCATAAGCTGCATGGCGGTTATCATCGGGGAAATTCAATTCGATGTTCTTGTTTGTCAAGTCAATGGCCTTGGCCGAACTGTCTACGGAATGTACCAGTTTGGCATTGCCGCGCATGGCGTAAACGGAGAAACCACCGGTGTAACAGAACATATTCAGTACACTGCGACCATTGGCATAACGTTCCAGTAGCGAACGATTCTCCCGTTGGTCTACAAAGAAACCTGTTTTCTGACCTTTCAGCCAGTCGATATGGAACTTCAGACCATATTCCATGGCGATATTATCCGTACTTCCGCCTTTCAGAAAACCGTTTTCCGGATAAAGGTCGGCTTTGAAAGGCAGGGTTGTTTCGGATTTGTAGTAAATATTGTCGATTTTATCACCCATAACCTCGGTCAGAGCATCGGCTATTGCCATGCGGTCGAGGTGCATGCCGGCAGAATGCGCCTGCATCACGGCCGTACGAGCGTAGATATCAATTATAAGTCCCGGTAGGTTATCACCTTCGCCATGTACCAGACGATAAGTATTGTTGGTAGGGTTTCCGGCTATGCCAATGCTGCGTCGCATATCGTAGGCTATGCTGAGCTTACGTTTCCAGAAGTCGGCATCGATGGTTTCATCCTGAATGAAGCTAAGCACACGAACGGCGATACTGCCAATCTGAAAGTGACCTTTAGCTATGAATTCTTTCTTGGATGTATAGATTTCAACAACTTCTCCTTCCTCGGGTTCTCCGTCGAAGTGTGCGATGGCACCGGAAAACACCCAAGGGTGGAAACGTTTTAATGATTCTTCTTTGCCTGACTTTAGATATACTTTATACATAAATTATGATTAAGATGTGGTAATATTATAATGTGGTTGTGCGGCAACTTTCTTCAGCGGCCATTTCAAAGTCACCGGTGCGTTTCAGTTCCTGTAACCGATTGTATATGTTCAAGCAAGCCCATGCATCGGTGGCTGCATATTGTTGCTGAGACGGTGTCAGTACTTCGGCTTCCCAGTTGGAAAGACGCTGGCTCTTTGAAATTTTTTCTTTAAAAAGAATCGCATATATCTTTTGCAAGCTTTTGTCTTGAATGCCGAATGTGCGGACGTATTCTTGTAATTCGATACAAGCGCGTTGTTCAAACGGAGCGCGTTTGTGCAACATCATGAAATCATCGCGCAGGGAAAGTCCGACTTTGGTTACACCGGGATTTTCAAGTAACATGATAATCGGAAGAGTCAGACCGGTGAGATTGAGGCGGAAAAGAAAACAGTGTTCTTCCGATGAAATCTGCAATAAGGCCACTTTATGAGATTGTCCCTTGGTGAAGGACGGACGTGTCTCGCTGTCAATGCCCAGTATGGAACATTGTTTCAGATAAGCTACGGCACGTTCTGCCTCTTGGGGGGTCTGGATAACATGTATCTGCCCCGGAAAGAAAGCTTTCGGCATGTCCTTTACTTCTTCTTTATCTATACTTCTTCTGATAATCATAGTTTAAAGTTTATTCATCATCATCTTCTTCATTATCTTCTTCATCCGGTTGGTTGTACTTTACGTCATGTAAGGCACGCAGGGTATTCACCAACTTTTGTCCCCAGTATAGGGCGAAGTGTTCCTGACAGACGGCAAGTGAATCGTTCATCGTTTCATTGAGTCCCAACTGGAATACGAAGATAAAATCTCTGATGTCTTGATATATATCGGCCAAGTCTTCGGAAATGTTTTTTGTGATAGGCTGGTCGCTGTATTTCATATCCGATACAAATACATCCAGATAGTCATCCTTTTCGGCGAGAATACCTGCCAGATTCATACGGAGTATTTCATAAGTTTCCTCTGTTACGAATGTTTCGAGGGCTTCATCGCCTATCGTTTCGCATTGGGGCAACATGGATGCTTTGAGATAAAGTAAGGGAAGTATCTTTAAAGATGTATCGACAAAGGCGGAACGTTTCATCGTTTCCGTCTGTTCCAAGAACTTGCAGAACTCGGCGGCTACGGTTACGAATTCCACAACATTACGGTCGAATATCACTTGACTTTCTTTTTTCATATCTTCTTGATTTGAAACGCAAAGGTACGAAAAAGGTTTGAAAGCATTACTGCATAAGCTTTTTTTTGTTACTTTTGCGTCATTATACGGATATTAGCGGAATACATTTTATGGTCAAAAAAAATACAACTAAAGATACAGAGCGGTCTATCTCTTTTTTCGGAAAGATAGCAGCGGTTTTAAAGAATGAAACCGTCCATTTCGTTGCCGGTCTGATACTGGTAATCTTTTCGGTTTACCTGCTGTTGGCCTTTTCGTCTTTCTTCTTTACAGGGGCGGCAGACCAGAGCATTATAGATTCCGGAAATGCGCAGGATTTGATTTCTACGCATAACGGCGTGAAAAACTATGCCGGTTCACGTGGAGCCCAACTTGCCAGTTATTTAATAAACGAATGTTTTGGCATATCCTCTTTCTTTATTCTGATATTTTTAGCCGTAGCCGGATTAAAGCTGATGCGTGTCCGTGTGGTACGTTTGTGGAAGTGGTTTATAGGGTGCTCATTACTGTTGATTTGGTTCTCGGTATTCTTTGGTTTTGTGTTTGTAGACCAATACAAGGATTCTTTTCTCTATTTGGGCGGCATGCATGGATATAACGTCAGCAATTGGTTGGTATCTCAGGTGGGAGTACCGGGAGTGTGGATGATATTGCTGATTACCGCTATATGTTTCCTTATATATTTGAGTGCTCGTACTGTTATTTGGTTGCGTAAACTTTTTAGCCTTAGTTTTTTAAAACATAAAGAAAAGACCGGAAGCGTGTCTGGTGAGACTCCGGAAGAATTTACGGACTCTTGGACAGTGAAAGGAAAGAAGATGCCGGTCGCAGCAGAAACGACTTCTGATACGAAAAAAGAAGAGACACTCGAGAATCCGGATGAATTTGGAAAAGAAGAAGAGGAAGATGATGGCACTCACGAGATTATGCTTGACTTGGGAAATGCAGCAAAGGATAAAGTTGCGATAGCCAAAGAAGAAGGTGAGGTACTTATGACAATTGAAACTCCACCGTCTGATACAGCTTCAACTATTCCGGTATCAGGGCAGCAAGGGGGAAAAGAACCTGCTTTTGAAGTGGAGACAGTGGAAGATGAAGAATATCACGGTCCGGAGATAGAACCTTATAATCCTTGTCTTGATTTGGAAAACTATCATTATCCGACCATTGACTTGATGAAGCATTATGATAATGCCGAACCTACGATTGACATGGCAGAGCAGAATGCCAATAAGGATAAGATTATTAATACGCTACGCAGTTTCGGTATCGAAATCAGCACTATTAAGGCTACGGTCGGTCCTACGGTAACGTTGTATGAGATTACACCGGAGCAGGGAGTTCGTATTTCTAAAATACGCGGCCTGGAAGATGATATTGCGCTTAGCCTTTCTGCATTGGGTATCCGTATTATTGCTCCGATACCCGGAAAAGGAACAATCGGTATTGAAGTGCCTAATTCCAACCCGAAGATAGTTTCCGGTCAGAGCATTATCGGTAGCAAGAAATTTCAGGAATCTACGTACGACCTGCCTATTGCGTTGGGTAAGACTATTACCAATGAGGTCTTTATGGTGGATTTGTGTAAAATGCCCCACGTACTTGTTGCCGGAGCTACCGGCCAGGGTAAGTCGGTGGGATTGAATGCTATCATCACTTCTTTATTGTATAAGAAGCACCCCGCAGAATTGAAGTTTGTGCTGGTAGACCCGAAGAAAGTGGAATTCAGCATCTATTCGGTGATTGAACATCATTTCCTAGCCAAGTTGCCTGACGGCGAGGATGCTATTATAACGGACGTAACCAAAGTCGTTCAGACTTTGAATTCTATCTGTATTGAAATGGATACCCGTTACGACCTGTTGAAAGCTGCGCATGTACGTAATATAAAAGAATACAACGAGAAGTTTATCAACCGTCGTCTAAATCCCGAAAAGGGACATAAATTCATGCCATATATCGTGGTAGTGATTGACGAGTTCGGTGATTTGATTATGACAGCCGGTAAGGATGTGGAGCTGCCTATCGCCCGTATCGCCCAGTTGGCACGTGCTGTAGGTATACATATGATTATTGCTACCCAGCGTCCTACAACGAATATTATTACGGGTACGATCAAAGCTAACTTCCCGGCGCGTATTGCCTTCCGGGTATCGGCTATGGTGGACTCCCGTACTATCCTTGACCGACCGGGAGCTAACCAGCTGATCGGTCGCGGTGATATGTTGTTCCTGCAAGGTGCCGATCCTGTTCGCGTGCAATGTGCGTTTATCGATACGCCGGAAGTTGCGGAGATAACAAAGTTCATAGCTCGCCAGCAAGGCTATCCTACGGCATTCTATCTGCCTGAGTATGTGGATGAGAATGCGGCAGGTGATTTGGGCGATGTTGACATGGGACGTCTTGACCCGTTGTTTGAAGATGCCGCCCAGTTGATTGTTTATCAGCAGCAAGGCTCTACTTCACTTATTCAGCGTAAATTTGCTATCGGTTATAACCGTGCGGGGCGTATTATGGATCAGTTGGAGAAGGCGGGAATTGTAGGTCCGGCCCAAGGCAGTAAGGCGCGTGAGGTATTCTGTGCGGACATAACGGATTTGGAAGCGCGGTTGAACAATTTGTAATAAATCAACGTTTGAATTTCATGAAAATCAAAAGTCTTTTATTTACTTTTTGGATGCTCTGCCTGGCTTTTCCTATGGTTGCGCAGCAGCCGGATGCCAGAGACATACTTGATCGTGCGGCAGATGCTTTCCGTAGAGAGGGTGGAATAAAAATCACTTTCTCCGTGCGTGCGCCCGAAGGAAATTCTAATGGTTCTATTCGTTTGAAAGGTGATAAGTTTCTTTTGGAAACAGAAGGCGTGACGACATGGTTTGACGGACGTACGCAATGGAGTTATCTTGCTTCAAGTGATGAAGTGAATGTTTCCGAACCTGCTCCGGAAGAATTGCAGAGCATTAATCCTTATTCATGGTTGTCGCTCTATAATCAGGATTATAAACTGAAAGTGGTTAAAGTAGGCAATGCCTCAGATGATACGACCTATAAAGTGGTAATGACTGCCACCAAACGCAGCCAAGATATGCAATGTGTTATCTTGTATATAGAAAAAGGGTCATTCCGCCCTTTAAAACTTAGTATGGTTCAGCGAGGAAGCAAAGATGCGGTAATAGTGTTTATAAACTCTTATCAGACAGGTAAGAATTATGACGACAGCCTCTTTGTGTTTGACAAGCAGGCTTATCCTACTGCTGAGATCGTTGATTTAAGATGATAAAGTGTAATTAATAAAAAGAATAATATGGAAGCAGAAAAAGTAAAGTGTTTAATTATAGGTTCCGGCCCTGCCGGATATACCGCAGCTATTTATGCTGCACGCGCCAATCTTTCTCCGGTGCTTTATGAAGGCTTGCAGCCCGGTGGACAATTGACTACCACCACCGATATCGAGAATTTTCCCGGATATCCGGAAGGTATCAGCGGTACACAGATGATGGAGGATTTGCGCAAGCAGGCTGAACGTTTCGGTGCAGACTTGCGTTTCGGTGTGGCTACGGCTGCCGATTTGAGTAAATCCCCATATAAGATAACCATTGATGAAGAAAAGGTTATTGAAGCGCAAACTATTATTATTGCAACCGGAGCCGCCGCTAAATATTTAGGATTGGAAGATGAAAAGAAGTATGCAGGCATGGGTGTCAGTGCTTGCGCTACTTGTGACGGTTTCTTCTATCGCAAGAAGGTCGTAGCGGTAGTCGGTGGTGGTGATACGGCTTGCGAGGAAGCTTCTTATCTGGCCGGTTTGGCAAGTAAAGTATATTTGATTGTACGTAAGCCATTCTTACGTGCTTCTAAGATTATGCAGGAACGTGTAATGAACAATGAGAAAATTGAAGTATTGTTTGAACACAATGCGGTGGGATTGTACGGAGATAATGGTGTAGAAGGCGTACATTTGGTAAAACGTATGGGTGAATCGGATGAACAACGCTATGATTTGGCTATTGACGGTTTCTTCCTGGCTATCGGTCATAAACCTAATTCTGATATATTCAAGCCTTATGTCGATACGGACGAAACAGGGTATATCCTGACAGAACCCGGTACTCCCCGTACAAAAGTTCCCGGTGTATTTGCTGCAGGAGATGTTGCCGATCCTCATTATCGTCAAGCTATCACAGCAGCAGCTACAGGATGTATGGCAGCGATTGAGGCGGAAAAATTCTTGCTAAATTGAGAATTGAGAATTAAAAATTAAAAAATAGGCTGCGCGGTATTCGTTATATAACATTTATACCGCGCAGCCTATTTTTTAATTTTTAATTCTCAATTCTCAATTTCCTCACCCTATTTTACTTATCTTCTTCAACTTCTCTTCATCGATAATTTTGATTTTTCTTCCGTCAATGGTGATTAGGCGTTCCGTGGCGAATTGTGAGAGGGTACGGATGGCATTGGATGTTGTCATGTTGGAAAGGTTGGCTAAATCTTCACGGGACAGGTAGATACTCAAAGTAGAACCGTCCTCTTCCAAGCCGTAACTTTCTTTCAAGAAAATAAGTGATTCTGCCAAACGGCCGCGAATATGTTTTTGGGTGAGGTTCACAGTACGCTCATCAGCGATACCGAGGTCGATAGATAATTGTCTGATGAAGAACATTGCCAGTTCGTTGTTTTGTGATAGCAATGTCATAATGGCGGTCATGGGTATCAGACATACTAATGAAGGTTCGAATGCGCAAGCTGCGGTTACATAATCCGCTTTTGCGAAGTAGGGACGATATCCAAAGTATTCGGTGGGTTTAATCATGCGGATAATTTGGCTTCTTCCACCTACACCGTCTTTATAAATCTTGACTTTCCCGTTCAACAGACACATCAAGCAAGTGGGTGTCTCGCCCTCACAATGGATAATCTCGTTTTTCTTATAATTCTGGAGCGTAAAATGGTTAGCGAGAAACTCTCGCTGTTCTTCATTCAGAGGTGACCATATATCGGGAATCAACTCCGGAACATTAATATCGGATAAATTTACTTTTACCATAACTGCTGCAAAACTGTGTTGTACAGCACAAATGTAGAAAGAAAAAATTAAAAATGACACATTTGTATCAAAAAAGTGCAAGAAAGAGGGGAGGAATAATAAATTATGAATAGTGGATTATGAATGATGAATCGCCGTTCGGCATAGCAGTGCGGCTGATTCATCATTCATAATTTATAATTCATTTAACGGCAAAGCCGTCAAATTATCATTTAGTGAATAACAGTTCCCTATATTTGGGTAACGGCCATATCTCGTCGTCTATTTCCATTTCAAGATTATCGATATGTTCACGGATACTTTCCAGATAAGGACGTACGGTTTCTTCGTATGCAAAGGCTTTGTCTTTGTAATTATCCATGTGGTTGGCAACTTTACGGGCTTCCGTCATCTCACGTACCTGCATTTTGATAGCGGTTACGCGGTGGGAAATTTCACGTATCAGTTCCTTGCGGTCGGCACTAAGTACTTCATACTCTTCCGGAGTGAAAGTTTCGCGCAGTCCTCGTAAGTTTTCCAGCAAACGGTTTTGATAAATAACGGCAGTCGGTACGATGTGATTAATGGCAAGGTCACCCAAGACACGGCTTTCAATCTGTACTTTCATCGTGTATTTCTCTAACTCTACTTCAAGGCGGCAAGCCAGTTCTGTTTCGTTGAAGATACGTTCGCCGATAAGTACGGAACGAGCCTGGTCGTCCATATAACGCATTAAGGCTTCCGGTACATGGCAGATATTAGTCAGTCCGCGGCTGGCAGCTTCCTGTTTCCATTGTTCGGAATAGCCGTCTCCCTCAAAACGAATGGGCTCCGAAGCAATGATTGTTTCTTTCAAAATACGGAAAATAGCTTCGTCTTTGCCAACTCCTTCTTCCATGAGTTTTTCAATGGATACTTTGAATTCGTTCAGCTGGTTGGCCATTGCTGCATTTATGGCAATCATGGCAGCGGCGCAGTTGGCCGACGAGCCGGCAGCACGGAATTCAAAACGATTACCCGTGAAAGCGAAAGGAGAGGTGCGGTTACGGTCTGTCGTATCTAATAGAATCTCAGGGATACGTCCGATACCCAGCTTTAAAGTAGTCTTTTCCTCGGCTGTCATCTTACTGTTGCTTACCTGACGGGCTATCTCATCGAGGATGGAAGATAACTGCTTGCCCAAGAATATGGATAAAATAGCAGGAGGAGCTTCATTGGCGCCTAAGCGGTAGCTGTTTCCGGCGCTTGCAATGGACGCGCGGAGCAAATCCTGGTTCTTGTATACCATCATCAGTACATTCACAAGGAATGTGAGAAATAGCATATTACCTTTCGGATTTTTTCCCGGAGCAAAAAGATTTATCCCCGTATCGGTGCAGAGCGACCAGTTGTTGTGTTTACCCGAACCGTTCACGCCGCTGTATGGCTTTTCATGCAGCAGCACGGCAAAGTTGTGTTTGCGTGCAATGCGTTTCATCAAATCCATAACCAGTTGGTTGTGGTCGTTGGCAAGATTGGCGTTCTCAAAGATGGGAGCCAGTTCAAATTGGTTGGGAGCTACTTCGTTGTGGCGCGTCTTTACGGGAATGCCCAGTTTGTGACACTCAATTTCCAGCTCTTTCATAAAGGCCGTAACACGCGGTGGAATGGAACCGAAATAGTGGTCTTCCAACTGTTGGTCTTTAGCGGAAGAGTGTCCCATCAGTGTACGCCCTGTCAGGCATAAGTCGGGGCGTGCGTTATAGAGTGCGGAATCAACGAGGAAGTATTCCTGTTCCCAGCCTAAATTGGTATATACGCGTGTTATGTTTTTATCGAAAAGCTGGCAGACATCCGTCGCGGCTTTATCCACCGCAGCGAGTGCTTTGAGCAAAGGAGTTTTATAATCCAACGCCTCACCTGTATAGGAAATGAAGATTGTTGGGATGCAGAGCGTAGTCTCCACGACGAAAGCCGGTGAAGAAACGTCCCATGCCGTATATCCGCGCGCTTCGAATGTGTTGCGGATACCGCCGTTGGGGAAAGAAGAAGCGTCCGGTTCCTGCTGGATGAGCAGCTTTCCGGAAAAACGTTCAATAACATCTCCGTCTTCTCCGAATTCGATGAAGCCGTCATGCTTTTCGGCTGTACCGTCTGTCAGGGGTTGGAACCAATGAGTGTAGTGGGTGACGTTCAGGGATTTAGCCCAGCTTTTCATACCGTTGGCTATTAAATCGGCCATTTCCCGATTAATGGGAGTTCCTTTTTCGATAGCGTCTGTTACAGCTTTATAAGCTTCTTTAGGCAGGTATTCCTGCATCTTTTTACGGTCAAAAACATGGCTGCCGTAGTAATCGGACAACTTGTTTGAAGGAGTAATGACTTCAAGAGGACGACGATTGGCGAGCTCTTGCAAAGCAAAAAATCTCATTTTTGACATACTTGTCTCTTCTTTTATTGATTGTTAGGCGCAAAATTATATGTTTTTTCTGAATTACCCCCTATTAAAAAGGGGGTAATCTTGAATTTTTATATGTTTTTTGGAGATATACCCCCTTGAAAAGAGGGGTAATCTTGAAAATATGCATTTCTGAAGAAATGGCGGTCCCGGAAAATGAAAATGGAATAAAGATGGAAGTTATTACTTTTTTTCTATATTTGTTCCCATATAAGAAGATATTGCGGTTGAAACATTTTATATGCATATGGATAGGAGCCTGTTTCCTGTGTGCAAGCTTGCAGAAGGCGGGTGCTACGGCTGTTCCCAAATCGTATGCGGGACAGAGGGCTTACGCGGATTCCATTATGGATAAGGTTATCTTTTTTGCGCCTTTTTATGAACGTATTGTCGATGAGTATAAGGCGGAACTCTATATAAAAGGATGGGCAAACATCCGTAGGAAGAATCATTTGCTCCGTTTTATCCCTTCCATGTTTCGTATGAAGAAAGGGGTACGGGAGTATATGATGGAAACATACAGCGAACTGCATTATACCGCTCCCGATATTTACGACCAGAAAGTGACAGCCAGTGTGGGAACTTCTTCCGAACTTTGGGAGCTGGACGGTCGTTTGCTCGAATATTTCCACATAAATATTTATTCCTCTACTTTATTATATGATAAGTTGCTGTCTCCATTGGCTTCCAATGCGAAGAAATTCTATACTTACTATGTAGATTCCATAATGGGCGAAGTGCATAATCGGGAGTTCCGTATCCGGTTTATGCCGAAGAGCAAGAGCTTCCAACTTGTGGGTGGCTATATGATTGTCAGCGATAACGTGTGGAGCGTGCGGGAGATTCGTTTTTCCGGCCGTTCCGAAATGCTTCGCTTTAATAATCTGGTAAAAATGGGGCAGGTGGGAAGTGAGGACGAGTTTCTGCCTGTGCATTTTAATGTCGATGCCACTTTTCGTTTGCTCGGCAATGTGATAGACGGCAGTTATACGGCGGTGCTCGATTATAAAGATATTCATCAGAAAGATCCTGCTGTCGCAACCGGACGCAATCGGACAAAGAGTAAATACGACCTGTCCGAGTCCTATACTCTGCTGACAGACACCAACGCCTATCAACGTGATACAGCCTATTTCAACAAACTGCGGCCTATTCCGCTGACTTCGCATGAGCAGAAGTTATACGAGGATTTCTTTTTGCGTCGTGATACGCTTCTCTATAAGAAGAAGCCCAAGAACAGGCGGCTGGAGTTCTGGGGGCAGATAGGAGATGCATTGGTCAGCAGGTATACGGTAGACCTTGCCAAGATGGGAAGCGTACGTTGTTCACCTCTTATCAATCCTTTGTTGTTGAGTTATAGTAAGAGCAATGGTTTCTCGTATCGTCAGGAGTTCAAATACAACCGTTTATTTGCGGGTGACCGTCTGTTGCGTGTAGTTCCAAAGCTGGGTTATAATTTCAAGCGGAAAGAGTTCTATTGGTCGGTCAACTCCGATTTCGATTACTGGCCTCGCAAGCGCGCCGCCCTGCACGTCAGTGTAGGTAATGGTAATCGTATTTACAGTAGTGATGTACTGGATGATTTGAAAGCTATTCCCGACAGCATCTTTGATTTTGACCAGATTCACCTGGACTATTTTAAGGACTTGTATTTACATATACGCCATAGCTGGGAGATTGTTAACGGTTTGACTTTGGATGTAGGCCTTTCCTTGCACAAACGTACAGAAGTGGAACGTTCCAAATTCGTTCTTGTCTATCCCAATACTCCGAATGTCATGTCGGCAGGTACTTCATCGATTTACCCGGGATTTGACCCTTCGATTCTGAAGAAGTTCCGTCACAGTTATAACAGTTTCGCGCCTCGTGTACGTGTAACGTGGACTCCCGGTCAATATTATTATATGAGCGGTGACCGTAAAATCAATCTTCATTCCAAATATCCGACTGTCTCGGTAGACTGGGAGCGCGGTATCAGCGGAATTATGAACAGTACCGGAAAGTACGAACGTATTGAAGTGGATTTCCAGCACAATATTCCGCTGGGGTTGATGCGTGATATTTATTACCGGTTCGGTTGGGGAGCTTTTACGAATCAGAAAGAGCTCTATTTTGTGGATTTTGCCAATCTGGCACGTTCCAATCTTCCTGTCGGTTGGAATGATGAAATCGGCGGAGTATTCCAGTTACTTGACGGACGTTGGTATAACTCGTCCCGCAAGTACATCCGCGGGCATTTTACGTACGAAGCTCCTTTCCTGTTGCTTCGCCACCTGAAGAAATATACTCAATATGTGCTGAATGAGCGTTTGTACTTGAATGCTTTGGTCGTTCCTCATTTGAATCCTTATCTTGAAGTGGGATATGGCATCGGTACGCATATTTTCGATTTTGGTGTTTTTACGAGCTTTGCAAATTGGAAATATCAGGAAGTGGGCGTCAAGTTTACGTTTGAGTTGTTCAATAGGTAAGCAGGAATGGAAGATTATAGGAATTTATGCTTTATCTTTGTCGCAAAATTTTAAGACTATGGGAATCGTAATAGGCATAGACGTAGGTGGAAGTACCACTAAAATCGTTGGAATCAATAAAGGAAAGATACAGTCTCCGATGTTCATAACGGCGACCGATCCGGTGACTTCCCTGTTTGGCGCATTCGGTAAGTATATTTATGATAATGGAATCCGGCTGTCCGATGTGGAACAGGTGATGCTGACCGGTGTGGGCAGCGCCTTTGTGGACAGCCCGCTTTACGGACTTCCTACGCGTAAGACGGATGAGTTCATAGCCAACGGGCTGGGTGCGCGCCATGCTACGGATATAGACCGGTTGATTGTTGTCAGTATGGGTACGGGTACATCTTTTGTGAAAATCAACGGAGATGAAATCCAGCATATCGGTGGTATGGGTATTGGCGGTGGGACTTTGCAAGGGCTTTCACGCCTGTTGCTCAAGACGCACGATATTCATCAAGTGGCCGATTTGGCTGCAAAAGGCGATGTGACCCGTGTCAATCTGCAAATCGGTGATATCTGTAACAACGCATTGCCCGATTTACCCGTGTCCGCCACTGCCTCATTGTTCGGAAAAGCCGACAGTAACGCTTCGCAGGAAGACATAGCCTGCGGTATCATCTATACCGTGCTTCAAACCATAGGCGGTGCGGCTGTCCTTTCCGCTTTGAACAGTCCGGTGAAGGATTTTGTGTTGATAGGCAACCTTACCCAACTGCCGCAATGCAGGGAAGTGTTCCCGAAAATGGAAAGCATCTACCATGTCCGGTTTCATATCCCGCCTTATGCGGAATATCGTACGGCTATCGGAGCGGCTTTGGCATATATCAAAGAGAATTCCTGATATATATTAAGGTATAAATCTTTAGAAATCGGGCGTAAAGACCGGATATTTTCAGAAAGAACTTTTTGTCATTCAAGAAAATACTCCTATCTTTGCGCCCGATTTAATATGAGTCAACATAAAGTCTCACTTAATTAACGAGTTAAACAATTTATTTATTAATGGAAAATTTAAAAAATGTTGCTCCCATTGAAGACTTCAACTGGGATGCTTACGAAAACGGTGAAACCGTAACAAACGCAAGTCACGAAGACTTGGAAAAAGCGTATGACAACACGCTGAACAAGGTTAACGACCGCGAGGTAGTTGACGGAACCGTAATCGCAATGAACAAGCGTGAAGTAGTTGTGAACATCGGTTACAAATCAGACGGTATCATTCCTTTGAATGAATTCCGCTACAATCCCGACCTGAAAGTAGGTGATACGGTAGAAGTATACATCGAAAACCAGGAAGACAAAAAAGGACAGTTGGTTCTGTCTCACCGCAAAGCTCGTGCTACCCGTTCTTGGGATCGCGTTAACGCTGCTTTGGAAAATGAAGAAATTATCAAGGGTTACATCAAGTGCCGCACTAAGGGTGGTATGATCGTTGACGTATTCGGTATCGAAGCATTCTTGCCGGGTTCTCAAATCGACGTTAAGCCTATCCGCGACTACGATGTATTCGTTGGCAAAACAATGGAATTCAAGGTTGTTAAAATCAATCAGGAATTCAAGAATGTCGTTGTATCTCACAAGGCTCTTATCGAAGCCGAACTGGAACAACAGAAGAAAGAAATCATCGGTAAACTCGAAAAAGGACAAGTTCTCGAAGGTACCGTTAAGAATATCACTTCCTACGGTGTATTTATCGACCTGGGCGGCGTAGACGGTTTGATTCACATTACAGACCTCTCTTGGGGCCGCGTTAGCGATCCGAAAGAAGTGGTTGAGCTCGACCAGAAACTCAACGTTGTTATCCTCGACTTCGACGATGAGAAGAAGCGTATCGCTCTCGGCTTGAAACAACTTACTCCGCATCCTTGGGACGCTCTTGATCCTAACTTGAAGGTAGGCGACCACGTGAAGGGTAAAGTAGTCGTTATGGCTGACTACGGTGCATTCATCGAAATCGCTCCGGGTGTTGAAGGTTTGATTCACGTATCTGAAATGTCTTGGTCACAGCACTTGCGTTCTGCACAGGACTTCATGAAGGTAGGTGACGAAGTGGAAGCTGTAGTTCTGACTTTGGACCGCGAAGAACGTAAGATGTCTTTGGGTATCAAGCAACTGAAAGCTGATCCTTGGGAAACTATCGAAGAGAAATATCCTATCGGTTCCAAGCACACGGCTAAAGTTCGTAACTTCACTAACTTCGGTGTATTCGTAGAAATCGAAGAAGGTGTTGACGGCTTGATCCACATCTCTGACCTGTCTTGGACTAAGAAGGTTAAGCATCCTTCCGAATTCACTCAGATAGGTGCGGACATCGACGTACAGGTTCTGGAAATCGACAAGGAAAACCGTCGTTTGAGCTTGGGTCACAAGCAACTCGAAGAGAATCCTTGGGATGTATTCGAAACTGTATTCACAGTAGGTTCGGTACACGAAGGTACTATCATCGAAATGCTGGATAAGGGTGCAGTAGTTGCACTGCCTTATGGTGTAGAAGGTTTCGCTACTCCGAAACACCTCGTTAAGGAAGACGGTTCACAAGCTCAGTTGGACGAGAAGCTCGAATTCAAGGTTATCGAGTTCAACAAGGACGCTAAGCGCATCATCCTGTCTCACAGCCGTATCTTCGAAGATGTAGCTAAGGCGGAAGAAAGAGCTGAAAAGAAAGCCGCTAAGAAGTCTACCGGTAAGAGAGAAGAAGCTCCCGCTTCAATCCAAAACCAGGCTGCTTCTACAACTTTGGGCGACATCGACGCTCTGGCTGCTTTGAAAGAGCAAATGGAAGCCGGAAAGAAGTAATCACTTCCACATATAGATAAGGTAAGGGCACTTGTGTAACCACAGGTGCCCTTTCTTGTTTTCTATTTCGGTAGAATTTGCAAGAATAAAGGCTGTTTCTTTATTTTATGACTATCTTTGCAAAATAGTAGTTTGAAACGAGGTTTCATAGCTGCCATATTCCAAACAATATACATAACTTTATTTTAGTTCACTATGCAAAACATTCTCAAAACCTCAGGAAACATTATGTTACTGGCTTGTTTGTCTCTCGTGTTATTGACAGGATGCAGCCAAAAGTCCAAACTCAAACTGGCAATAGAATTGGCCGACAAGCAATGTCCCATGGATATGGGAACTGTCGGTGAGATATCCGGCATCACTTTTGATGGTACGGATGTGATATATAACATGTTGATGAATGAGGATTATCTGGATTTGAACGCATTGGAGAAGAATCCGGACGCAATGAAATCTGCGGTAACGGCCATGTTCAAGAATCCGAAAGGCGAGATAAAGACAATGCTGGAAATGGTTGTTGATACAAAATCCGGAATTAAATTTATATATAAGGGAAAAACCACAGGAAAGGAGGTGGAATGCTATTTGGAAACCGAGGATTTGAATAACATCCTGAATCAGAACCTGACAGAGGAAGAAAGCGACAAGCATAAGTTGGAAGAACTGGTGAATGTAACCAATGTCTCCTGTCCGATGGATGTAGATGAGGCTACTACGCTCGATAAGCTGACGATAGAGCCGGATAAAGTAGTCTATAATTATACCATAGACGAGACAAAGGTCGATATGGCTACAATGAGAAATAATGAAGCGCAAATGAAGCAGGCCATCAAAGGCTCTTTGAATGTTTCCGAATCTTCTTTAAGGCTGTTTCTGGAAGCTTGCGTAAAGGATAATAAAGGGCTTTCTTACCGGTATGTAGGTGGTACTTCGGGAGAGAGTGCGGAGTATATTTTCACGGTTGCCGAATTAAAAGCGCTTCTGTAAAAAGAGATAAAGATTGTTCTGAACCGTTTATCATGGAAAAGTTTGAATTGCATGTACTCGGCTGTGGTTCCGCACTGCCCACAACACGTCATTTTCCTACTTCGCAAATAGTGAATGTGCGCGATAAGTTGTTTATGATTGATTGCGGGGAAGGTGCACAGTTGCAGTTCCGTAAATCGCGTTTGAAATTTTCGCGACTGAATCACATATTTATATCTCATCTGCATGGAGACCATTGTTTTGGATTATTGGGGCTGATTTCTACCCTCAATCTTTTGGGACGTACGGCCGAATTACACATTCATTCTCCAAAAGGCTTGGAAGACCTGATGATACCCATGCTTGATTTTTTCAATCGTCAGATGACTTATAAAGTGCTCTTCCATGAGTTCGGAACGAAAGAGGCTGCTGTCGTTTATGAAGACCGTTCATTGACGGTGACTACCATTCCTTTGCGGCATCGTATGCCTTGCTGCGGTTTCCTGTTTGCCGAAAAGCCGGGTCCCAACCATATCCTGCGCGATATGATAGATTTCTATCAGGTGCCGGTGTACGAGCTGAACCGTATCAAGAACGGTGCGGACTACGTTACGCCGGAAGGAGAGGTGATACCCAATGCCCGCCTCACCCGTCCTTCGGCTGCTCCGCGCCGCTATGCCTATTGTTCGGATACGATTTATCTTCCCTCTGTAACGGAGCAGATAAAAGGAGTGGATTTGCTTTTCCATGAAGCCACTTTTGCCGAAGATGCCGCCCCGCGTGCCAAGGAAACCTTTCATACCACCGCTTCGCAGGCCGCAAGGATAGCTCGCGATGCGGAAGTGAAGAAGTTGCTGATAGGTCACTTCTCTGCCCGTTACGATGATGAGCAGGTATTGCTGGACGAAGCCCGTGCGGTCTTTCCCAATACGCAGCTTGCCAAAGAAACGCTTTGTATATCGGTGTGAATTAAACTTTTACTATCTTTACCGGTGTATTAAATATAATGAGTATGCAAGATATAGTAAACGGACGTTGCGGCTGGTGCGGAACGGACGAGTTGTATGTGAGATACCACGACCAAGAGTGGGGGAAGTTAGTGACCGATGACAAGACGCTGTTTGAGTTTCTTGTATTGGAAAGCTCTCAAGCCGGGCTGAGTTGGATAACCATCCTTAAAAAGCGCGAAGGATACCGTAAAGCCTTTTGTGACTTCGATGCCGGACAAGTGGCGCAAATGACCGATGAGGACGTTGAGCGGCTGATGCGGTTTGAGGGTATTGTGCGTAACCGTTTGAAAATCAAATCGACCATCACAAACGCAAAACTGTTCCTTGCCGTCCAAAAGGAGTTCGGCAGTTTTTATAATTATACCCTGTCATTCTTTCCCGACGGAAAACCTATCATCAATACCGTTCACTCATTGAGCGACATTCCGGTATCATCGCCTCAGTCCGATGCCATGAGCAAGGATATGAAAAAGCGGGGATTCAAGTTCTTCGGGACAACCATTTGCTACGCGCACTTACAGGCGTCAGGCTTTGTGAACGACCATCTGGCGGGATGTATCTGTCGCCAAACAACAGAGGTGAAATAAGCGAAATGCCAATACAACTCTGCCTTTACCGGGCTTTTTGTTCGTTTCGGGCTGCTTTTCGTTTTAATTTCTTATCTTTGCTATCCAAAAGCCATAAATGTGAATAGAATATATGAACCCTTCTTATAATGAACGCGAAGTGCTGGCGCTTCTTCAAGAGGAGAGTACACAGAAGCGGGGATTCGAGATGATTGTCGCACAATACAGTGAGCAGTTATACTGGCAAATCCGGCGCATGGTACTTTCGCATGAAGATGCCAACGACTTGCTTCAGAATACCTTTATCAAGGCATGGATCAATATCGACTATTTCCGGGCGGAGGCCAAACTCTCCACCTGGCTCTATCGTATCGCCCTGAACGAGTGCCTTACTTTCCTGAACAAACAGCGGGCGGCGGGTACCGTGTCATTGGACGCTCCCGAAGCCGCCACCCTTCAAAAGCTGGAGAGCGATCCTTACTTCTCGGGAGACAAGGCTCAGATGGCTTTGCAGAAAGCGCTGCTCACATTGCCCGAAAAACAACGTATGGTGTTCAACCTGAAGTACTACCAGGAAATGAAATACGAGCAAATGTCCGATATCTTCGGTACTTCCGTAGGAGCTTTGAAAGCGTCCTACCATCATGCCGTGAAAAAAATAGAGAAGATATTGGGAGAAGAAGATTAAACCTTTGACGTGAATAAAAGTCTAACCAAACAGAGAGGAGAAGAGCTTATGAAAGAAGAAGACAACATACTCAAAAAGGCAGGGACGGGGAATGCTTTCCATGTGCCCGAGGGATATTTTGAGAACCTTACTTCGGAGATTATGAACCGGCTTCCCGAAAAAGAGCGCCTTGCTTTTGAGAAGAAAGAATCTACGATGTGGGAGAGAGTAAAGCCGTGGGTATATATGGCGGCTATGTTTGTAGGCGCGGCGTTGATTATCCGCGTGGCTTCCTCTGACCATACTCCGGCTGCGGCAGACCGCATGGCTGCCGACGAAACGGAAACCGAAATGGAATATATCAACATGGCGGTGGATAACTCCATGCTTGACGACTACTCATTATACGTCTATCTGGCTGATTCCGACGCAGAGTGAGCGATAGATAACTTTAACCGATTGAAGAAAGAATGAAAAAGCTGATTGTTTTATTAGTTATGATGTGCGGTTTGGCACCCGTATTGCGGGCAGCGGACGGATGTAACCAGCGTTTGTCGCCTGCTGAGTTTCGTGCCAAGCAGAAAGCCTATATTACGGAAAAAGCCGGATTGACCAAGGAAGAGGCCGTTAAGTTTTTCCCTCTGTACTTTGAGTTGCAGGATAAAAAGAAAGAGCAGAACGATAAGGCATGGAAGCTGATTCGTCAGGGAAAAGACGAAAAGACTACCGAAGCCCAGTATAACGCGATAATGGAAGGCGTGTACGACGCGCGTATCGCTTCCGACCGTTTGGATAAAACGTATTTTGAGAAGTTCAAGAAGATATTGTCTGCCAAGAAACTCTATCTGGTGCAGAAAGCCGAAATGCGCTTTCACCGGGAATTGCTGAAAGGCATGCGTCATAACGGCGACAAGGGTAAAGCTCCGAAACCCCAACCGGGCAAGAAATAAAAACACACCGTCTGTTTGCGTGAAACGGACGGTGTGTCGAGGTCTGACAGACTATCTGTTTGAGCCGTACAGACAGCCTATTTTTTATTTTCCAACGCTTTGGCTTCTTCCCATAGCTTGTCCATTTCTTCCAGCGTCATGTCGTGCAGGTTTTTGCCCTCTTTGATGCTGTGCGCCTCTACATAGTTGAAGCGGCGGATAAACTTCTGGTTGGTATGTTCCAGCGCGTTATCCGGATTTATCTTATATAGGCGTGCGGCGTTGATGAGGCTGAACATCACGTCCCCGAACTCCTCTTCCGCTTTCTGCTTGTCCATATGGGCCACTTCGGCTTGGAACTCCTGTATTTCTTCTTTCACTTTATCCCATACCTGCTCGCGTTCTTCCCAGTCGAAACCTACGTTGCGGGCTTTATCCTGAATGCGGTAGGCCTTGATAAGCGAGGGAAGGGCTGAAGGTACACCGCTTAACACGGTCTTGTTGCCACCCTTTTCCCGAAGTTTCAGCTGTTCCCAGTTTTCGGACACTTGTCCGGCGGTTTCCGCTTTCACGTCGCCGAATACGTGGGGATGGCGGAAGATAAGTTTCTCGCAAAGGCGGTCGCAGACATCTTTCATGTCAAAGTCGCCGGTTTCCGAACCGATTTTGGCATAAAAGGCTACGTGGAGCAATACGTCTCCCAGCTCTTTGCAGATGTCCTGCTTGTCGTCGCGCATCAGGGCGTCACAGAGTTCATACGTCTCTTCAATGGTGTTGGGACGCAGACTTTCGTTGGTCTGTTTCTTGTCCCAGGGACATTTTACCCGCAGTTCGTCGAGAATGTCGAGGAAGCGGCCGAAGGCTTCCATCTGTTCTTTTCTTGTATGTTGCATGAGTCGCTTTTTTTGATTAAAGATTGACGCAAAGATACGAATATTGCACTACGAAAGTGCAGCATTTGTCTTATTTCTGCACTTTTGCGGCACGGTTGGCCTTATTCTTCCATTCTTCATACGAAATCAGCAGGCCTATTACTTCCGAGTAGTTTTTCCGCCCGCTTTCTATCTTGTTTCCTTTCAGGTATAAGTCGTATATCCGGTCTTGGATATCACCGACCAACGGGTTGTACTTCCTCATCCAGTATTCGCTGTTCTTCTTGGCCAGTCCGATGATTTCCGGACGGATGCTCCGGTAGAGTTGTGCGTATTCTTCTTCGTCCATAAGCCGGCGCGCATTGCCCAAGACGTGCGGCAGTACGGACAGATAGCCGCTGAAACGGATGTCTTTCGCCTGCGAGCGGGTACATACCTGATAGGCGTAGAAATTGGCTTCCGCCTCGCTGGTGATGCCCAGTAAGTGGGCGAGCTCGTGGGCGTAAGTGGCGGGATATTGAGAGGGAAGCAAATCGCCGTTCAGGGTGAACTCGCAGAAGAAAGGCGCCATGCTGCCGGTGACTCCCACCATGGAAATCAGGGGGGTGAACAGCATTGTTTTTACCTGGGGCGATTGATGAAAAGGACGGTGAACGCCTAAGAAGTCACCGATTTGATTATAGGCCTGTACGCTTTCACGGCAGACCAGCTCTTTGTCAATCGACGTAATACCGGTGTAAGAACTGTTCAGATTCTCGATGTAGCCGTCTGTAAAACTCCGAAAGTTTTCAGGAGTATAGGCGGTGTAAGGAATGTGCGTCCGCTCGTAAAAGTTCTTTTGCGAGTAATTCAGCCCCCATGCCAGATAGAACCATACATACACCCATAGAAGATACTTTACATCTTTCAGCAGGATGCGGCTCCATTTCCGTTTGTGGATGCAGCGCGCGTAAGCAGGGTAGAGAAGTACGCCGGCGATACTTAGCGCAATGAACAGGTCGCCGATGGCGAAAGGGATAAGCCGGGAGAAGGACGAAAGCGTCCGGGCGATGGACGGGTATACGTACATGGCGTAGGCATTTCCCCAACCGGGCACTGTCTGCACGCACAATACGAGCAACAAAAAAAATATCAAAAGCAATGAATCGCCTCTGAATCTCACTCCTGCTATTGTTATGCTACGCTTCATTCTATTCTTCTTCTTGAGCCCGTGCCGGTTTCCTGCCTTCGGTACTGTTGTTTCCCTCTTTGAGAACGGGAGTTTCAAGCGGTGGAACTCCGGTTTCCTTACGTGGATACTGACGTTTCCTTACGTGGGCACTGTTGTTTCCCTGCGTGGATACTCCGGTTTCCTTGTATGGAAACTTCCGGTTCCGGCAGCCGAAACCGACGCGGCACCGGGTGCTTATTACGGCAACTCCGTATAAAATCATCATTTGTAAAGCAAAGGTATGTAATTCTTTTCATTGCTTTTGCCGGATAAAGCTATTAATTTATTAATTTTGCGCCCATTATAACAAAATATAGATTTTAGAAACATGGAATTAGCAAGTAAGTACAATCCCGCTGACGTAGAGGGAAAGTGGTACCAGTATTGGTTAGACCACAAATTATTCAGTTCTAAACCCGATGGTCGTGAGCCCTACACCATCATCATTCCGCCCCCCAACGTCACCGGTGTGCTCCACATGGGACACATGCTTAATAATACCATCCAAGATATCCTTGTACGCCATGCCCGTATGGAAGGCAAGAACGCCTGCTGGGTTCCGGGTACGGACCATGCTTCCATTGCCACCGAAGCCAAGGTTGTGAACAAGCTTGCCGCGCAGGGCATCAAGAAAACAGACCTTACCCGCGACGAATTCCTGAAGCATGCCTGGGAATGGACGGACGAGCACGGCGGCATCATCCTGAAACAGCTCCGTAAGCTGGGTGCTTCCTGCGACTGGGACCGTACTGCCTTTACCATGGACGAGAAACGCAGCGAAAGCGTGCTCAAAGTATTCGTAGACCTTTACAACAAGGGACTGATTTATCGTGGTGTGCGTATGGTGAACTGGGACCCGAAGGCTCTCACCGCCCTTAGCGACGAGGAAGTCATCTACAAGGAGGAACATAGCAAACTGTACTATCTGAGATATTACGTTGCCGACGATGATATGTCAGGTGAGACGGGAGCCGAAGGCGAAGTCGTTCATCGTGACGCCGCCGGCAAGCGTTATGCCGTAGTGGCTACTACGCGTCCCGAAACGATCATGGGCGATACGGCGATGTGTATCAATCCCGCCGACCCGAAGAACCAGTGGCTGAAGGGCAAGAAAGTGATTGTTCCGCTGGTGAACCGCGTTATCCCCGTCATCCAGGATGATTATGTAGACGTGGAATTCGGTACGGGCTGTCTGAAGGTAACTCCTGCACACGACGTCAACGACTATATGCTGGGCGAGAAATACAACCTGCCCACTATCGACATCTTCAATGACAACGGCACGTTGAGCGAAGCCGCCGAACTCTATGTCGGCATGGACCGTTTCGATGTACGCGAGCAGATAGAGAAAGATTTGCAGAATGCCGGACTGTTGGAGAAGGTGGAAGCCTATACCAACAAGGTAGGTTTCTCCGAGCGTACCAACGTGGCTATCGAGCCGAAGCTCTCCATGCAATGGTTCCTCAAGATGCAGCACTTTGCCGATATGGCTCTGCCCCCGGTAATGAACGACGACTTGAAATTCTATCCTGCCAAGTATAAGAATACTTACAAGAATTGGCTGGAGAACATCAAAGACTGGTGTATCAGCCGTCAGTTGTGGTGGGGACACCGTATTCCCGCTTACTTCCTGCCGGAAGGCGGATATGTGGTAGCCGCCACTCCCGAAGAGGCTTTGAAGCTGGCTTGGGAAAAGACCGGAAATTCCGCCCTTAAAATAGAGGACTTGCGTCAGGACGAGGATTGCCTCGACACTTGGTTCTCTTCCTGGTTATGGCCTATCTCTTTGTTCGACGGCATTCTGAACCCGGGCAACGAAGAAATCAACTATTATTATCCTACCAGCGACCTCGTGACCGGACCGGATATCATCTTCTTCTGGGTAGCCCGTATGATTATGGCGGGTTATGAATACGAGGGTAAGATGCCGTTTAAGAATGTTTACTTCACAGGTATCGTCCGTGACAAGCTGGGACGCAAGATGTCCAAGTCGCTCGGTAACTCGCCCGACCCGCTGGATTTGATAGAGCGTTACGGTGCTGACGGTGTACGTATGGGTATGATGCTTTCGGCTCCTGCCGGCAACGACATCCTTTTTGACGATGCGCTTTGCGAACAGGGACGTAACTTCAACAATAAGATATGGAATGCTTTCCGCCTTATCAAGGGTTGGGAAGTAAGCTCCGAGGTGGCTGTGCCGGAAGCTGCCGAACTGGCAATGCGTTGGTTCGACTCCAAACAGAACGCCGTAGCTGCCGAAGTGGCGGACTTGTTCGGCAAGTATCGTTTGAGCGAGGCGTTAATGGCCGTGTACAAGCTCTTCTGGGATGAGTTCTCTTCGTGGTATCTGGAAATGATTAAGCCTGCTTACGGTCAGCCTATCAACAAGAAGGTGTACGACACGACTATCGGTTTCTTCGATAATCTGTTGCACCTGTTGCATCCGTTCATGCCGTTCATCACCGAAGAATTGTGGCAGCACATTGTCGACCGTAAAGACGGAGAGAGCCTTATGGTAAGTCCTATTTCCATGTCGACGGAAGTGGATGAAGCCTTTGTACAGCAGTTTGAAGTGGTGAAAGAGGTTATCAGTAACGTACGCTCCATCCGTTTGCAGAAGAACATTGCCCAGAAAGAGGCACTGGAGTTGCAGGTTGTCGGTGAGAATCCCGTGGCTGCTTTCGACGCTGTCATTATCAAGATGTGTAACCTTTCTGCCGTAACCGCGGTTGAGGCTAAGGCTGACGGCGCCGCCGCTTTCATGGTAGGTACGACGGAATACGCCGTTCCTCTGGGTAACATGATTGATGTGGATGCCGAAATAGCCCGTATGGAAGCCGAGCTAAAGCATAAGGAAGGCTTCTTGCAAGGCGTTCTGAAGAAACTCGGCAACGAGAAGTTCGTGAGTAATGCTCCCGCTGCCGTAATCGAAATGGAACGCAAGAAACAGGCGGATGCGGAGAGTATCATCAATTCACTGAAAGAAAGCATTGCCGCTTTGAAGAAAGCGTAGAAATATTAAATACAAATAAAACGAGCCTTGAGGAAAACTCAAGGCTCGTTTTGTATTAGGTGGATGAATATGGTGCAGCTAATAATAATAGCACAATTGGCAAATAATCTTTTAATTCTACCCGTAATATTTTTAGTGCCTGCTGAATTCGGTAATCTACTGTTTTAGGAGATATATCTAATATGGAAGCAATCTCTTTATAGCTCATTCCTTTAAAGCGATGTAGGCAGAATGCTTCCTGATAACTAGGAGGAAGTTCCTTAATAGCCTGTTCGATGTGTTTGGCAAGTTCCTTTATCTGATACAGATCGATATCATGTAACATATCTTGCATCTGTTCATAGAAAACAGTATTTACTCGTTGACGAATACTTTGCTGGCGCAGTTGACTGATGGCCTTATGATAGACCATCTTAAATAGATATTTACTAAGAGATGTTTCAATAATAGTGTGTGCATCAGGGTGTCTCCAAATCCATAACAATACATCTTGTACGATTTCTTCAGCATCTTCCAATTCTACGAAATTAGTACAATAAGCACATAATGCCGAATAGTATTTTCTAAATAGTGTGTCAAATGCTTTCTTGTCCTTTTGTTCTATGGCAGATAGTAAGAGGTAATCCTCATGCAATGTTGTTTTCATAATATAATTTTGTAAGACAAAGATATAATTTTTTGGATAAAATCGAAAAAAAAAGCTTTTTTGTTTAGGAACTCCGTTTTCTCATGCGTCTTTTAAATAAAAGGTAATTAATATAATGGAGAATCAGAATATAGATAAAATAGAAGAGATATTGTTCCGTTATTATCAGGGCAAGGTAACGAATGAAGAGTACCAGTTGATAGTTGCTTGGTCAGAATCATCAGAAGAAAATAAAAAGCTGATTCAGCAATTGTATTCAATTTATCTTGCAACGGATATACGGAAGGTTACGAAGCAAGTTGATACAGAAAAGGCTTTACATAAAGTGAGTAATCAAATTGCGATACGAAAAAAAAGCATTGGTTGGAAGTGGATACAACATGCTGCCGCGATATTATTTATTCCTCTATTGGTGACAATAGGACTATTATTGCGAAACAATAAATCCGAATATCATTCATCAATAGCGCAGATTGTCAATGTAAGGACAAATCCGGGTATGATAACTTCTGTTGTTTTACCGGATAGTTCGATTGTTTATTTGAATTCAGAAAGCTCTTTAAGTTATCCTCTTGTATTTGATGGTAAGACCAGAGAAGTGCATTTGATAGGAGAAGCCTATTTTGAGGTAGCAAAAGATCCTTTGAGGCGTTTTATTGTTTCTACTGCGCATCAAACCCAAATAGAGGTGTTAGGCACTCATTTTAATGTGGAAGCTTATGAGAAAGATGAAAAGGTCATTGCGACTTTATTGGAGGGAAAAGTTGATTTTTTGTTCCAAGAGAACACTGATACTCGTAAAATAGGATTAAAACCTGGAGAAAAGTTGGTGTATGATTCAAAGGTTCGTAAAGCAAGTTTACATAAGACCTCATGTCAATCAGAAGTCTCTTGGAAAGATGGAACAATTATTTTATCCGGCACTCCTTTAAGAGAAGCTTTTCGTATGTTGGAAAAACGTTATCATGTGGAGTTTGTCATAACTAATAACCGTGGTATTGATGACACTTATACGGGTGTATTCACTAATGAACGTTTGGATAGAATATTAGACCATTTCAAGATTTCTTCGAAGATACGTTGGCGTTATATGGAAGAACAAGATGTAGCTGATAAGAAAAGTAAGATAGAAATTTATTAGTAGAAATATGTTAACTTAAAATTGAAATAAAATGAAAAACAGATCTCCATAAATAAAAACATACGGAATGATATTGGCGTATCGTTCCGTATGAAAATAGATTCATTGTTCAATAGCTTGTTTGGCGACAAGCATAGACAAACTCTTTTTTTAACTTTAAATCCATACAAATTTATGCATAAATATTTTAGTTTCCAATTTTTGGAGAGAATTATGTCTTTGGGGTTGACCTTAAATAAAATTCCATTAGCTATGAGACTGTTTGTATTAATTTTAATTTGTTCTATAACCTTGGTCCATGCTTCGAATTCTTATGCTCAAAACACTGTTATTAAGATTGAAGTACAAAACAAGACAGTTAGTGAAGTATTGTCTGAAATAGAGAAACAGTCAGATTTCACTTTTTTCTTTAATAATAAACATGTGGACCAAAATCGTAAAGTTTCTGTTGCCGCAAATAATAGTAATATCTTTAAAATTCTTGATGAAATATTCAAGGGTACCCAGGTAAAATACTCTGTACTTGGCAAAAAGATTATTCTTTCTACTGAAATACAGACATCTCAACAAGAACGTAAAAAACGTGTAACGGGTAAAATCTGTGATGCAAATGGTGAACCGTTGATTGGGGCTTCTATCCAGGTGAAAGGCACTACAATTGGCTCTATAACCGATATTGATGGTAATTATTCATTGGAAGTCCCTGATGATGCTGTTTTAGTAATCTCTTATATAGGATATATTGCGCAAGAGGTATCGGTTGGTATTAAAAATGTGGTGAATATAGCATTAAAAGAGGATGCGGAAGTACTGGATGAAGTGGTAGTTGTAGGATACGGAGTACAGAAAAAGTCAGATGTCACCGGTGCTATGATCAGAGTTAATTCAGAGGATTTAACCTCTCGTCCTGTAGCTAATGCTTTTGAGGCTATGCAGGGTAAGGCTGCAGGAGTTGATATAACGAGTAATGAACGTCCGGGTGAAATTGGTACTATCAATATACGCGGTGTACGCTCACTAAGCGCAAGTAATACTCCATTATATGTCGTAGATGGTATTCCTTTGATGTCGAACAGCGGTATAGAAACTTTAAATCCACAGGACATTGAATCTATAGATGTATTAAAAGATGCATCTGCTACTGCTATTTACGGTTCACGCGGTGCTAATGGTGTTGTTTTGGTTACTACTAAACAAGGTAAGGAAGGTAAGATGTCGTTAAATTATTCAGGCACGATGACAATAGAAACGTTACAGGATTATTCAGAAATGATGAATTCTGCTGAATATATTGAATGGCGCCGATGGGCATATTATTATTATGATCCTTCTACTTATCCAAGAGCTGATCAGCCTACAAAAGAAAATGATTATGATATTTTTATGGGATCCGCTGATCCTTATGCATGGAGAAACATTGAAAGAGGCTGGGCTGGTGGTATTTGGGATGGTTCTAAGGTTCCTACTACAGATTGGGGTAGTATGGTGAAACAAACAGGAATAACTCATGAGCATACTTTAAGTGCGAGTGGTGGTACTGAGAAAATGCGGGGCTATGCGTCTTTTGGCTATTTAAATAATGAGGGTACCATTAAGGGAGAATCTTATACACGCTATACGGCGAAAGTCAGTACCGATATGACACCTGTTAAATGGTTTAAATTGGGTATGAATGTCAATGCGACTTTTAGTGAACAACAATATGGTTCTTCTGCTAAATCAGTGGGACAGCTATCGACAAATATCCCTAAAAATCTATATGCGGCTTCTACGAGTATCTTTCCTTATGCGGTACCTTATGATGATAATGGAGAACGTATAATTTATCCGGGTGGGGATGATGGTGTAAAAACTGTAGTTGATGATTGGAAATACAGTGAATATGAAAGAAGAATGCTTCGTGTGATAGGCAGTATGTATGCTCAATTGGATTTAGGTGAAATTTATAAGCCTCTTAAGGGTCTTAGATATCGTTTGAACTTTGGTCCTGATTTTCGTTATTGGCGTAATGGTACGTTTGAGGACGCTCAATCGGTTAGTCGGAATGGGTCTCCTAATTATGCCTCTTTGGAGAATCAACATGATTTTTCGTGGACATTGGATAATTTGATTTATTATGATAAGGTGATAGGTAAGCATTCTTTGGGTGTTACTTTGTTACAAAGCGCTACAAAATATCACTATGAAGATGCCTCAATGGCAGCAGTGGGGATTCCATTATCTAGCGCTAAATGGAATGCTTTGAATCAACAAAATATATCAAACTTGGATAGTTGGAGCAGCAACTTGATAGAAAAACAACTCTTGTCATATATGTTTCGGTTGAATTATGATTATTCTAATAAATATTTGCTGACAGTGTCCGGGCGTTGGGATGGTGCTTCCCAACTTGCAGATGGTAATAAATGGGCTTTTTTCCCGAGTGTTGCACTAGGCTGGCGTCTTGAGCAGGAAGAGTTTCTGAAAAATATTCATTGGATTAATCAATTGAAGTTACGTATGGGAGTTGGTGTAACAGGTAATTCTGCTATTGACCCTTATCAGACTAAAGGTGGAATTGTTTCCTTATTTTATCCCTCTGGCAGTAATTTGGTATCGGGCCATGTCCCGACAGAAATGATGGTGGAAGATGGTGATGTAGCCATGGCTAACCCTAGTTTGACCTGGGAGAAAACCAGACAGTGGAATGTGGGGCTTGATTATGCTATTTTGAATGGACGTATCTCTGGTGTATTGGATTTTTATACCTCACAGACCTCTGATTTGCTGATGGCGATGACGATACCTGCTTTGAATGGATATCAAAATACTTACTCTAATGTTGGCGAGACCTCAAATATAGGTGTCGATATAACTTTGAACACAGTGAATGTAAAGACATCTGACTTTGAGTGGAGTACAACTTTAAATGCGGCTTGGCAAAAAGATAAAATAGAAACCCTGGCAAATGGCAAAGAAGATGACATAAATAATAATTGGTTTATAGGGCATGCTTTGGGAGTAGTTTATGGATATCAGTCTGCAGGATTATGGAAAGAAGAGGATGCTGCAGAAATGGCTAAGTTTAATGCGAATGGACATAAATTTGCTGCAGGTATGGTACGCCCCGTCGATCAGAATCATGATTATTTAATAGACCCGAATGATGACCGGGTAGTGATAGGGCATACGCGTCCACGTTGGACTTTGGGCATGACTAATACTTTCTCTTACAAGAATTTGGATTTCTCTTTTATGCTGTACGGACGCTTTGATTATATGGTTGATACAGGAGGAGAATATCAAGGAGGACGCTATACTCAGCGGAAAATTAATTACTATAATGAAAATAATAAGAATGCTGAGTACCAAAAGCCCATATATAGTGGTTCTGCAGGAGATCCTTATTATAATATTATTGGCTATAAGAATGGTTCTTTCCTGAAAGTACGTAATGTGTCATTGGGGTATACTTTCCCACAATTACTTGTCAAGAAGTGGGGGTTATCCAATTTGAGAGTTTATGTTCAAGCTAAGAATCCGGGAAGAATATTTTCAAACATTGATTTTCTTGAGTTGGATGCCTCACAGGCCGGAACTACTACTTGGAATCGTGGATATACTATAGGATTGAACATTGGTTTTTAATAGAAATAAAATAGAATGATTATGAAACTATATAAGAAAATTGTATACAGTGTATTAGCGATGACACTGGTTGGAAATACTTTGAGCTCTTGTAGTGATTTTTTGGATGAAGAACTTACAACTCAACTGAGTACTGATTACTTTGATACGGATGAAGGTATTACTGAATTAGCACAAGGTATGTATTATAATTTACGTTTTCATTTTTCTAAAGAGTGGGCGTACGCAACAACTAATTTTGGAACAGATGAGTTTCGTATAGGTGGAAATACTTCTAATGCTGCTTGGAATAGTTATGATGGAAGTTTTAAATCGCAGATTACGGCAATGGATTCAAATACAGCTTTAATGGAAACATTGTGGGATAATATGTATGTTGGTATTAATACAGCTAATCTTTTACTGGAAAAAGTATCCTCAGAAAAATATACAGGTAGTAATAAGGAAAGATATATGGGAGAGGCCCATTTCCTCAGAGGATTTAATTATTTAAAGTTAGTTTCGCAGTATGGTGGAGTGCCTTTAAAGCTATCTACTAATACGATACCAGAGAGAGAGTTTACTCGTGCGACAACAGAGGCTACTGTACAGCAAGTTATTAATGATTTAAAGAAAGCGTATGAGTTATTACCTCAAACAGCAACTATGACAGGAGATATGACAAAGGATGCAGCTGCGCATTTTTTGGCAAAAGCGTATCTTTTTCGTGCCAGTGAAATAAACGATAGTTGGAATGATAAAACAAAGTCTGCCGATTGTACAGAGGCTCTACGGTTAGCAAAAGAGGTAATTGCTCACCGTAGCTTAGCTCCGGATTATTCTGATTTATGGAACTATACCACACCGGATGGGGACAATGAACAGTTGAGTGAAGTTATTTTAGCTGCTCAGTTTTCTGCAGATAAATCTTCTAGAGGACGTTATGGTAATACTTGCCATTTGTACTTTCTTGCTAAGTATTCGGAACTATCGCAAATGATGCGCGATATTGCAGGCGGAAGGGAATATCAGCGTTTACGTACTACATACTATATGTATAATGTCTATGATATGGTGAATGATTCACGTTTCTGGAAAAGTTTTAAAACAAAATATGCAGTAAACAACCCGGCAAAAGGTTCTATCTACCAAAAAGGTGATCTGGGTATTATGTATGTGGTTAATCGCCCTGGTGATACCCGATTTGAGAGTATGCAGATGAAAGATAAGGTGGTTTGTGAAAAAACTGGTAAAACAATTCCTACTGTTTTTGTAGCTTATCCCAAAGGTAAGAACGGCAAGGATGATACGGCTCTTTACGATGATAAATCACATTTTCCATCTTTAAGTAAATACTTTGATGGCTCACGTGAAGGAGTAACCGATAATGTTGGTGCCCGTGATGGTATTTTGGCACGTTTAGGAGAAACTTATCTTATAGCTGCTGAGGCTTTGATTCGTTTGCATGAATATAATGATGCATTATATTATATCAATGAACTTCGTAAACGGGCTGCTTATAAAACAGGAGAAAATAGGTCTGCTTATTGCGATGGTGGTGCAGCTTATCATTCGGGAGCATTAGGATATCCCAGCATGGGAGATATAAACTCTTATATCCCGGAAAATTCGTATTATGAGTCTAATAATATAACACCTACGACAGCTGCAACTGATTTGGAAGTGACAGATATACATAGTCTTCCAGTTGAGGATGAGGAGATTATTACTAAATTGAATTATACGGGTGACTATGATCGTATGATGTGTTTCTTATTAAATGAGCGTTCACGTGAGTTGTGTGGAGAGTTTTTGCGCTGGGTAGATTTGGCTCGAACGAAGACGCTTGTAGCTCGTGCGCGTGCTTTTAATCCCGATGCTGCTCCTAATATTGATGAACATCATTGTTTACGTCCTATTCCACAAACCTATTTGGATGCAATACAGAAAAGCGGGCATGCTTTGACTGCAGAAGAGAAAAAAGCGGAACAAAATCCTGGATATTAGCGTGATATCTTCTCATAGGACAGAAAGAAGTCTTTTAACCTGATTATTGGAAGAAAGGCTTCTTTCATTAGAATTATGAATATATAAAATAGTTAGTTATGAAAATAGTAAATTGTTTGTTTTCTATTGCAATGATATTGCCGGGAAGTATGTCTGCTCAAACGGTAAAAAGCTTTCCTAATGTAATTTATATAATGGCGGATGATTTGGGGATTGGTGACTTAGGATGCTATGGTCAGCGTCAGATAAAAACTCCTAATATTGATAATATTGCCCGGCATGGAATGAAATTCATGCAACATTATGCTGGTTCTACTGTCAGTGCGCCTTCTCGTTGTGCATTGCTTACAGGAAAACATATGGGGCATGCTGCCGTTAGAGGAAATAAGAAAGTTTTGGGATCTGATGGGTTAGCCTATGAAACTCCTTTACCCAAAGAGGAAGTGACTGTGGCTGACATATTTAAGAAACGAGGCTATATGACAGCTTGCATTGGTAAATGGGGGCTAGGTGGACCTGGTACAGAAGGTATGCCTGATAAACATGGCTTTGATTATTTCTATGGGTATCTGGGGCAAGGCTTTGCCCATAGTTATTATCCGGATTTTCTACATGAGAATGATAAAAGGATAGAGCTAAATGGTAAGGTTTATTCTCATGATTTGATGCTAAAAAAGTCTCTGGATTTTATAGAACAGTATAAGCAGAATTCCTTTTTTCTTTATTATTCACCGACTATCCCTCATGCAGATCTTGATATTATAAAAGAGCAACAACAAGAATATGAAGGGATGTTTTGTGAGACTCCATTTACAGGCCGAGGATACAAACAGCAGGCAATTCCCCGTGCCACTTATGCGGCTATGGTGACTTACTTAGATAGGAGTGTTGGGATTATTATAGATAAACTGAAAGAATTGGGTTTATATGATAATACGATTGTAGTTTTTACCTCAGATAATGGAGTACACGCAGAGGGTGGGCACGATCCTTATTTTTTTGATAGTAATGGTCCTTTCAGAGGGTATAAAAGAGATTTGTATGAAGGTGGAATACGTACTCCGTTTGTTATTCAATGGCCAAGAATTATTCCAGCTGGAGTTGTAACTGACCATGTTTCCGCTTTTTGGGATTTTTTGCCGACCATAAGTGATTTACTGCAAGTCAATGCTCCGAACACTTGTGATGGAATATCCTATTTACCTACTCTTACTAAAAAAGATAAGCAGCAAAAGAAACATTCTTGTATTTATTACGAGTTTTTTGAAGGAGGTGGCAAGCAGTCAATTATGACATCTGACGGTTGGAAACTAATAAGATTACAGGTGGCTGTTCCGGAAAAGACTTATGAAGAGTTATATAATTTGAGTATAGATCCGGCTGAGATTGCTAATCTTGTTGAACAATATCCTGAAGTTGCCACCCGTTTAAGAAATATGATAGTTGGCCAAAGAACGGAGAATATAGATTTTCATTTTTAATGAGCTTATATAATATAAAAAGAATTAGTCCCACAAATTAAACGATTGTGGGACTAATTCTTTTTATATTGTAAACTTATTGAGTACTTATTTCTCCAGCAAGTCTTTCAAGAAAGCATCCAACTCCTCATCCAATCCTTTCAGCAACTCTTCGTTTACCAGCAGGGTATCGTCGTCCAGCAGTAAAAGTTCGGCTATGGTTTCCTTATCATCATCTACCAGTACGAAAGAGAAAGGCTTCATGATGGTCAGCTTATCAAAATCGCTCTGATTCTTCATGTTACAGAGCAGGTTACTCAGGATACGCTCCATGTTCTCGTAAAAATCATCACCTTCGTATGTCATCCATTCTTCGATGGTGGCATTGGCGAGTTCCTTGTCGTCATCATCGAATATGAAGAATTCGCCCGAGCTTTGGTTGGCTTGCAGGTGAATATCCGTAACGACGGTTTGCTCGCAACCGCAAGTGTATTTGCCGATTGCCTGTTTGATGGTTTCTTCGAGGAGAGATAATGACGGTTGACTGAGTTTCATAATTGCTTTTCTTTACTTAATGGATGTTCAAAGGTATAAAAAAAACAATTATATCTACAGTATTTGACTAAAAATCATCATTAAATCGCTGCATTTGCATGTTCAGGCGTGATAAGCCTGCTTTTCGCTCTTCTAATTCGGTTACGTAAAGCGTTGTAAGGATATAATAGGGGAGATCCGCTTTGCCAAGATGAGTCAAATCTTTTTTGTCCACGCCGTCTACGATACGAGCTTCGGCTTGCGCTTTCAACGCCCAATCGAGAGCGGTGGCAATGCTGTCCTGCATCTCATAGCCGACAGCGAGGTTGTAGGCTGCCTGCATCTTTTTCTTCCCTTTCTTGGTGGCGTAGGTCTGCTTCCACAGCTCGATGGCCGTACCCCATTTCTTATCTCCGGCATATACGGCGGCGTCACGCATGTTTACGGAACCGCCGCAGAACAGATAACGGTTGGCGGTTTTCCAATATGGCAGTAACTTCTTTATAGGGATGCTTCCGGCAAACTCAGAGGCTTGTTTTATCAAATCTTCCTCATTGATAAGGTGGCTCTGTACGAAAGGTCCGTTTCCCGTTTCTTCCCAAAAGATGCTGTCCTTGGCGCTGATGGTCACCATAGGCGTACTGCGGTCGGGCAGATAAACCCTGACGGTGGGATACACTTTGGCATCCACCGTTCCCTGGTAAATACCCCAGCTTTTCAGGTAGCTTATTCTCCGGACGGCACGTATCTGTACATTCTCCAGTGCAATGAGGAAATCCACGTCCAGCTCATGTGCCAGCCGGTTCACTTCTGTTTCCGATAAAGCTCCCTCACGTGGAGTGACATCATGGGCGCGCAAGGCCGAATCACAGATAACCACCTCATTGAAATAATTCTCATGGGCAAGAGCTTCTGCAAGGGCCTCGGCGGTAATGGCGCCGTTACCGTTGTAATAATCTATCTTACGGGCTATCTCAAAACCGTCTTTCTTTTTTTCTTTGGCAAGAATCGGTTTGTTGTCCGGGACTTCAGGCATGTTATTGACAATGGCTACCCGTTTCAAACTCGGCGGGAAACTTACATCCGCCGGTAACATATAATCTATGGCAAGCGGTTCGACGGTTTGGCAACCCGCCAAAAGCATCAAACAAGACAGTAACAGGTAATAAGAGTATTTAGTCATAGCCTTTTATTCTTAGTTCTAAAAAACAAAAGTAATCTTTTACTTGAATAAATAAAAGCCCCGAACAGTTTTTAACCGTTCGAGGCCTTTATTATACCGGTTGGTGATTGACGGTCAGTGATTGACGATTAGTGATTATCAGTCAGTACCCGCACTAAAGCGCTCCCCTAATCACTAATCCCTAACCCCTAATCGCTTTTTTTACGCATTCTTTCCGTGACAATTCTTGTACTTCTTGCCGCTTCCGCAAGGACAAGGATCGTTACGTCCTACCGTCTTCTCTGCGCGGATAGGCTCGCGCTTCTGCTGTTCGCGCGTATCCTGTTGGGCGGCGGCTTGCTGGTTCGGATCGTTCAAGTCCTGCTTTTGTTCGCGGTACTTGCTTAAATCCTGACGTTGCTCGGGAGCGGCCTGACGCACTTCCTGCGGTTCCTGTACCGGAATTTGTCCGCGCATCAGGATAGAAACAGTCTGGTTGTTTATTTTGTCTACCATGGTGTCGAACAGGTTTACGGACTCCAGCTTGTAAATCAACAACGGGTCTTTCTGTTCGTAGCTGGCATTCTGTACGGAGTGTTTCAATTCGTCCAGTTCGCGCAGGTTCTCTTTCCATGCCTCGTCGATAACGTGCAGCAGGATGGACTTCTCGAATGATTTCACTACTTCCTTGCATTCGCTGTCGTAGGCGGCTTTCAGGTTGCAGGAGATGTTATACATACGCTTGCCGTCCGTAATGGGAATCAGGATGTTTTCGTACATGTGTCCCTGGTTTTCGTACACCTGCTTGATAACCGGATAAGCGATTTGCGCCATACGTTCGGTTTTGCGTTTGAAGAGTTCCATAGCGGCGTCGAATGTCTTGTCGGCCAGTTTCTCTTTCTTCTCGTTACGGAATGCTTCTTCCGTGAAAGGAGTTTCCATGGCAAGCGTCTGGAGCAAGTCCATTTTGCAGTCCTCATAAGTAGGAGCTTCGATGGCGTTGACGCAACGGTCCCAAATCATGTTCACAATATCCATACCGATGCGCTCACCCATCAAAGCGTGGCGGCGTTTGGTGTAGACCACAGTACGTTGTTTGTTCATGACATCATCGTACTCCAGCAAACGCTTACGGATACCGAAGTTGTTTTCTTCCACCTTCTTCTGCGCACGTTCGATAGACTTGGAAATCATGCTGTGCTCAATCATTTCGCCTTCTTTGAAACCGAGTTTGTCCATTACGCCGGCAATACGGTCGGAAGAGAACAGACGCATCAGGTCGTCTTCCAAAGACACGAAGAATACGGATGAACCAGGGTCGCCCTGACGTCCGGCACGACCACGCAGCTGGCGGTCTACACGACGTGACTCGTGACGCTCCGTACCGATAATGGCAAGACCGCCCGCGGCTTTTACTTCCGGGCTCAGCTTGATGTCCGTACCACGACCCGCCATGTTGGTGGCGATGGTTACGGCGCAGCTTAAACCGGCTTTGGCCACGATGTCGGCTTCTTTCTGATGCAGTTTCGCATTCAATACGTTGTGCTCGATTTTGCGCATGGTCAACATCTTGCTTAGCATTTCGGAGATTTCAACGGAAGTGGTACCTACCAGGACAGGACGTCCGGCTTCTACCATCTTCTCGATTTCTTCGATAACGGCTTTATATTTTTCGCGTTTGGTTTTGTAAACGCGGTCATTCATATCGTTACGGACAATGGGGCGGTTGGTCGGGATAACGACTACATCCAGTTTGTAGATGTCCCAAAGCTCGCCTGCTTCCGTTTCGGCAGTACCGGTCATACCGGACAGCTTGTGATACATACGGAAGTAGTTCTGCAAGGTAATCGTCGCGAAAGTCTGTGTGGCGGCTTCCACCTTCACGCCTTCTTTGGCTTCGATGGCCTGGTGCAAACCGTCGGAGTAACGGCGGCCTTCCATGATACGTCCGGTCTGCTCGTCCACAATCTTCACCTGACCGTCGATTACCACATACTCGTCGTCTTTCTCGAACATGGTGTAAGCCTTCAGCAACTGGTTGATGGTATGTACACGCTCGCTCTTGATGGCGAAGTTAGTCATAAGGGCGTCTTTCTTGGCAAGGCGTTCCTCGTCCGTCAGGCTCTTTTCATTTTCCAGCTCGGAGAGTTGGGCGGTGATGTCGGGAAGCACGAAGAACGTGGGGTCTTCGGAGTTGCCGCTAATCAAGTCTACACCCTTGTCGGTCAGGTCTACACTGTTCAGCTTTTCATCGATTACGAAATACAGCGGGTCGGTAACCTCGTGCATACGCTTGTTGTTCTGCTCCATGTAGATTTCCTCGGTCTTGAGCATACCGGCTTTGATACCCTGCTCGCTGAGGAACTTAATCAACGCCTTGTTCTTCGGCAAACATTTATGGCTGCGGTATAATGCAAGGAAACCCTCTTCCTGTTCTTTCTTGTCGTTTGAAGCTATCAGGCGTTTGGCATCGGCAAGGTATTGCGTGGCCAGTTTCTTCTGTGCTTCCACCAGACGTTCCACTTGCGGACGGAGTTGCTCGAAAAGCTGGTCGTCGCCTTTGGGAACCGGGCCTGAGATAATCAGCGGAGTACGGGCGTCGTCAATCAATACCGAGTCGACCTCATCCACGATGGCGTAATTGTGCTGACGCTGTACGAGGTCTTTCGGGCTGATAGCCATATTGTCGCGCAGGTAGTCGAAACCGAATTCGTTGTTCGTACCGAAAGTAATGTCGGCAAGATAAGCCTGACGGCGTGCGTCGGAGTTGGGCTGGTGTCTGTCGATACAATCCACGCTCAAACCGTGGAACATATAAAGCGGGCCCATCCATTCGGAGTCACGTTTTGCCAGATAGTCGTTTACGGTTACCACATGCACGCCGTTTCCGGTCAGTGCGTTGAGGAATACGGGTAGGGTAGCCACCAGAGTCTTACCTTCACCGGTTGCCATTTCCGCAATCTTGCCTTTGTGCAGTACCACGCCGCCAAACAACTGTACATCGTAGTGCACCATGTTCCATAACGTGTCGTTACCGCCGGCTACCCAGTGGTTCTGATAAACGGCCTTATCGCCTTCGATGCGTACAAAATCTTTGGTAGCGGCCAGATGGCGGTCGAATTCCGTAGCGGTTACTACGATTTCTTCGTTTTCGGAGAAGCGCTTGGCTGTTTCCTTTACGATGGAGAAAGCGACGGGCAATACCTCGTCCAATGCTTTTTCGTAGATATCCAGTATTTCTTTTTCTATCTTGTCTATTTGAGCGAAGACTTCTTCGCGTTCTTCCAGTTCGATGCTCTCAACGCTTGCTTTCAGTTCTTCCACTTTGGCGCGTTGTTCTGTTGCCGAGTTGCGGATGTATGCCTTCAATTCTTCGGTTTTGGCGCGCAGGGCATCGTTGTCCAATGCGGCTACTTCCGGATATGCGGCTTTTACCTTGTCTACCCACGGCTTTATCTCTTTCATGTCGCGGGTGGCTTTGTTGCCGAAAATCGAGCTTAAAAATTCATTAAATCCCATTATGTATTTGTTTTTATTATTATTTACTAAGTTTATATGGCGTGCAAAGTTACTGATTTTGCAACAGATAACGTAAAGTTACACTGATTATTTTAAGGGGTTGCCGCGGAGGATACGGAGTTTTACGGGAATATAAAACTCTGCAGCTCTCTGTACCGGCCTTTATCAATAATTGAGCAGTGTGGCTGTGCACGCATTGGGAGCGCGAATGCGCATCGCGCTCGACAGGGTGGGAGCAACGCGGTCTACGGCGACCGGCATGCGGATTATTTCCGGCTTTATTCCTTTACCGAGAAGTATGAGGGGGGCGGGTATGGCGGCGGCACGCACCACGCGGTTGTCATTGCTGTTTTCCTGCATGACAGTCCAGCCCGGCAGAACTTCGATAATCAAATCGCCGGAGCGGTGGCGGTGAAAGCCGTTGCGTATGCGCTCTATCTGCGGCGACCAGGAGCCCAACAGCAAGTGGTAGGCGGAATATACCTTGTTTACTCCGCTGAACTGTACCAGAAATTCTGCCGACTTTTGCTGCATGTCGGCAAGGTTCAACAGCTTCTCTTCTATTAATTTATGATTGAGATATATCTGTTGATTATAATAGCCTTCTACGTATTGTCCTTCACCGTAAGTCGCCATCAGGTACATGTTCAGCAAAGTGGCGCAACGGTTCAGATAGAATTCTCCGCCGGGAATACGGTAGATGCCTATGTCTGCTCCGTCCGGGTCGGTATATCCCGTAGAGGCGATGCACAACAGCACGTTTTGCAGACCCACCTTGCGTTCCAGCATATCCAGCAGATGAGCGATGCTTTGGTCTAAGCGGGCGTAGGTGTCTTGCATTTCCATGGCGCACTCTTGCGTGCTGCGGTGATTGTAGTTGCCTGCATAATAGGTGATTGCAAGCAAATCCGTTATTTCGTCCTTGCCGATATTACTTTTATCCAGTAAATCTTCCGCCACACGGTTCACTTCATCGTTGATGAGCGGGCTGGTTATCAACCGGCGGTATTTATTGTCCTTTTCTGTTTCGAACTTGTATTTGAAAGGGATGGTACGCCATTCGGGCAGGAATGTATAGCTTGTGACGGGGTGGAGAGGGTTCCACTCCATTTCCTTGATGCGGAAGTCGGGTGATTGTCCGTCATTGTATTGGCTCAGCCACCAGGGATATTCGCCGTAATAGGTTGTACCGCACCATTTGCCGGTTTTATGGTTCAGCCAGAACGCGCCGTTGCCGCTATGTCCTGCCGAAAGGACGGCGGCATCACGGAAGGGGGCGATGGAATATACCAATGCGGCGTTTTTGGTGGCTATTTTAAGTTCGTCGGCAAAAGTGGAAGTCAGCAGTTGTGTAGGGGCGGTGTTCTGGTCGGTATAGTTACCCATGAAGGCTGAATCGTCTACGCAATTCCTGGGACGCAAGGTTTTCGGGTCGAACCAACGTTCGGCTATGATGCCGTTCATAGACGGTGTGGTACCCGTATAAAAAGCGGCGATGGCCGAGGCGCGGTCGGTGACGTTGAAAGAATATTCCGCCTGGCGGAACACTTTCCCTTCCCTTAACAGCCGTTTAAAGCCCCTTTCTCCATACAATGACGAGAATGCTTCCATGTAGTCCGTGCGCAGTTGGTCTATTGTCAGCGTCACCACGAGCTTCGGAGATGGTGGCAACGGCTGGGCTTGCAGGCTGCCGAATGTCAGCGCGAGTATGGAAGTTATCAGTCCTTTCTTCATTATTTCTTATCGTATGTGAGAATTAGGTTGCTTGCAGAACGTATCAGCAAACAAAGTGCCAAAGGTAACACTGCTAACGGAAATCTTTGCGGTATTACGAGCCAAAGCAATATAAAAAGTGTTAAAACTATAAAGTTTGCCAGCATATAGCGGCTTCTTTTCCTTTTTCGCACTCTGTTCAGCATGCATGGCAGGCAGAAAAGATGTAGCGGGTGGAATACAAACAACAGATAATTGGGGCTGACGGCAGGGTGTTGGGAGAACAGGGCGAGGAACGCCAATATACATCCCGCCGTTCCGGCGGCAAAAAACAGTGCCAAATCAATTCCCCAAAGCGTTTTCTTCCGGCGTATTCCGTAGATGGTGGCGGCCGCGGTCAGTATAAACAGGAGTAAAGCGGCCTGCATCGGGGTGAAGCCGTCGGAAGGCTGTTCCGCTTCTTCGCTTCCGGTCATTATTATTTTCTCTTCATTCAGTACCAAAGGACGTGCTTGTCCGTCTTTGTTTACAATACGGGCTTGATTGAAGTAGTCTTGTACATAGAAAGGGACAAACATCATCAGTCGGCGGTTGATGATTTTGTCAGCCCGGCTGCCCATGCATAGGTCCATGCCGAAACGCGACCAGGGATGTCCCTCGCTGTATTTGTGCAACAAGTCGCGAAAGGATGTACCGGTGTTCGTATCGGTCATATTGTCAGCATATTGCAGGCTCCCGTCAATGGATTTTTCTATTAAGTCGCGTGGGCGGGTGGCACAGTTGTCATAAAAGAAATTGTAACGGTATACCCGGTTTTCGGGGCGATAGTTTTCTTCGAGCAAGGCTATCAGCCTCTCTTTTTCCTGCGGGGTGAGGTTCAGCTCTTGTTGCCAGACATCGCGTTCCAGATAGTGATATTCGGCGGCAAAACGTTCGTAACTGTTGACACCCAACTGATAATCCGTTTCACCCAAAGCGAAACGGAGAATGAAGTTCGGCGCGTTGAAGTTGAAGATGCCGTAATTGAATACGGCGTCAATGCCACGCGTATGGTTTTCGTATCGTATGGCGGTATGTCCGAAAAGGGAGTATATTTCTTCGCCCGAGGCGCATGTCAGCAGGCTGATGCGTATGGAATCCGGAGTGTCTCTTTTGTGTTCTTGCGCTTGCACGGCGATGAAAGGCAGGCAGAGGAAAAGAAAAATAAGTATGCGGAAAGCCGGTAAGGAGAATTTCATTTGTCTTTTTTTTATTATCACTGATTTGAATCGGGGTCATATCTTGTAATTCGTTACAAAGATACGCTTTAAATCTTAAAACGGCAATTATTGCGGACACTCCTTTCGTCTTTTTTACATCTGCATCCCGTTTCTTTTCGCACTATACCCAAACCGTTTTTTGATGTACGTCATAACGGATTTCCACTGTGGTGAAAAACTTTTTTCAAGTACTATAAAAATCGCCGTATATGCGGAGGGGGGTATACCCTCCTCTGTCAATCGTGATAACATCGGCGATTTTTCGGAAATAAAAAGAAAAGATAATGCGCGCATACGGGCGAGCCTAAGATTTATGCGTGGTTATATATAAGGGAAAACCTGTAAACTTAGTGTAACGCGCATGTAAAACAATCGAAAAAAGTGCTATCTTTGCCCCGCTTTAAATATATGCAGAATGAATCTTATAATCGATATAGGCAATACCGTTGCAAAGATAGCGGTGTTTAAAGACAAGGACATCGTCGAGGTGTTCTACGATTCCAATCAAACGCTTGAAAATCTGCCGGATATCTGCGCGAAATATGCCGTTGAGAAAGCCATTGCGGCTACCGTTATCGATCTGAATGAGCAAGTATCGGCGCAATTGGCGTGTTTGCCCGTTCCGCTGTTGTGGCTGAATGAAACAACATCGCTTCCGGTAGAGAACCTGTATGAAACTCCCGAGACATTGGGGTACGACCGTATGGCGGCTGTGGTGGGCGCCTGTGAACAATTTCCCGGAAAGGATATTCTGGTGATAGATGCCGGAACTTGCATCACTTATGAGTTTGTAGATGCCGCCGGCCGCTATCATGGCGGGAATATCTCGCCGGGTGTGCAAATGCGCTTTAAAGCACTTCACGAGCTGACAGGGCGGCTTCCGCTGGTGTCACGCGAAGGGAGGCGGCTGCCGCTGGGTAAGGATACCGATACGGCAATGCGCGAAGGAGTGCTGAAAGGCATGGAATATGAAATTTCGGGCTACATAATGGCCATGAAGCATAAATATCCTGAACTTTTGGTTTTTTTAACGGGCGGCGATGATTTTTCTTTTGATACAAACTTAAAAAGTATCATCTTTGCAGACAGATTTTTAGTGTTGAAAGGATTAAATAGAATTTTAAACTATAATAATGATAGGATATAGACAAACACTCTTGGTGTTCTTGCTCATGATGTTGTCCGGAGCGGCAATCGCTCAAAATAATACGAATTCTCCCTATACACGATACGGATACGGACAATTGGCAGACCAAGGTTCAGGTAATAGCAAAGCCATGGGTGGTATTGCATACGGATTACGGGATAAATACCAGGTGAATTTCGCTAATCCGGCATCCTATACGGCGATAGATTCGCTTACTTTTATTTTTGACGGCGGTATCTCTTTGCAGAACACGAACTTCAGTAACGGTACGGTGAAGCAAAATGCCAAAAACTCCAGTTTCGACTATATTACAATGCAATTTCGCCTGGGTAAATGGGCGGCCATGAGTTTGGGACTGCTGCCTTATTCCAATGTGGGATATAGCATGGGAGAATATCGGGAAGACGCGAATTATCCTTCACAGTCCAGCGCGTTGCAATATTACGGAGACGGCGGACTGCACCAGTTATATTTGGGGGCCGGATTTAAAATATTTAAAAATCTTTCCGTTGGCGCGAACATTTCGTATCTTTGGGGGGATATAACGCATACGAGAGCCATGACATTCCCGAACAACTCGTCTACCTTGCCGCTGACTACGGTGACGGGTACGTCCATACAAAGCTATAAGCTGGACTTCGGCGCGCAGTACACGCAGGCGTTCGGCAAAAAACATGAAGCTACTTTAGGAGTGGTATTCTCGCCGGGACATGATTTGGGTAACGATTCGTACGTGCAAGACCAGCTGGGCGACAGCAATACGGGCGCTACGATAAATACCCGGGACACGGTCGCTACGTTCGGCAGCCCGATGAGTTTCGGTATAGGTCTCAGCTATGTATATGACAAACGTTTGACGGTAGGCGCCGATTTTACTTTCCAGAAGTGGAGTTCGGTTACTTACATGAATGCGAAGAACGCTTTCTGCAATCGTACGAAGATAGCTTTAGGCGCCGAATTTCTGCCGAATCCTTTGGGAAGAAGTTATTTGGCGCATGTGAAATACCGTTTGGGAGCTTATTATTCCCAGCCGTATTACAAAATCAATGGCATGCGTGCCGCCAATGAATATGGAGTGACTGCCGGTTTCGGACTTCCTATTCCGCGTACGCGTTCCGTATTGAGCCTCTCGGCGCAGTATGTAAGAACCGAAGGCAAGACAGCGGCGTTTCTCAATGAAAACACATTGCGCGTCTGCATCGGGGTGACTTTTAACGAACGCTGGTTCTTCAAACGGAAAGTCGATTAATGTTGAATGGTGAAAATAGACAATATAACAACTAAAATTTAAATACAATGAAAATTAAAACGCTTGTCGCTGTTTTGCTCCTTTCGGGTGGAGTAACCAGCACTTTCGCACAAAGTGATTGTAATGCCAATAGTAGTATCTCGCATGAGGCGGTAAGAGCGAAAAATTTCAAGGACGCTTACGCCCCTTGTATGGAAGTTCTGAAAGACTGTCCGACACTGAGATATTACACTTATACCGATGCGCAAAAGATTCTCGTCGGCTTGATGAGCCAGATTAAGGATCGTAATTCTGCAGAGTATAAGAAGCTGTTTGACGAACTGATGGCTGTACATGACCAGAAAATGAAGTATATTCCTGAATTTGCTACGAAGATGAAGGGTGTACCGAGTGTTGCGTCTGCGTTAGGTACAAAAGCCGTGGATTATCTGCAATATTCACCGGCTCCGGATTTGAACCAGGCTTATGCATGGTTGAAGGAATCCGCTGAAACCGCTAAGGGTGAATCTGACGGTGCCGTATTGCACTATTTTGTAGATGTGTCCATGCAGAAAGTAAAAGCCGACACTAATCACACAGACCAATTCTTCCAGGATTATATCAACGCTTCACAGTACGCCGACGATGCTATTGCGGCAGAGGATAACGCTAAGAAAAAAGCCGTGTTGCAGACAATCAAGGACAATTTGGTAGCTATGTTCGTGAACAGCGGTGTAGCCGATTGTGAGTCCTTGCAGAATATCTACGGTCCTAAAGTTGAGGAAAACAAGTCCGACTCCGCTTTCCTGAAGAAGACCATCACCATCCTGAAGATGATGAAGTGTAATGAGAGCGAGGCGTATTTCAAGGCTTCCGACTATCTGTATCGTGTTAACCCGAGTGCGGATGCTGCCGTAGGCGTAGCATATATGTACTACAAGAAAGGTGACTACGACACTGCTGTGAAGTACTTCGACGAGGCGCTGGGTATGGAAACCGATAACGCGAAGAAAGCCGAAATGGCCTATGCTACCGCTGCCGCTTTGTGGCAGGCCAAGAAGCTGTCTCAGGCAAGAAGCTATGCTCAGAAAGCCATCAGCTTCAATGAAAGCTACGGCGAGCCTTACATCCTGCTGGCTCAAATGTACGGTTCAAATCCTAACTGGAGCGATGAACCCGCTTTGAACAGATGTACTTATTTTGTTGTTATCGATAAGCTGCAACGCGCTAAAGCTGTAGACCCGAGCGTTACAGACAAAGTTAATGAACTGATTTCAACGTATGCGCGTCATACTCCGCAGGCTAAAGACCTCTTTATGTTGGGTTACAAAGCCGGTGACCGTATCACGATCGGCGGTTGGATCGGTGAGTCTACAACCATCAGATAAGCTATGTCGCTACAACCCCACGTGGTCGGACATAAGAATATGAGCATAACCATTGCCCTCGGGGTAATGGTTATGCTTCTTTTATTTTCTTCCTGTTCCGGACGTAAAAAAGAAATGGGAGCCGCCATTACCGAACGCGATTCATTGCCGGTTATGGATACTAAAGGTGTTACAACACTGATTTCCGATTCGGGCATTACCCGCTATCGTGTCAATACGGCGGAGTGGCTGATTTACGACCGTAAGAACCCGCCTTATTGGGCGTTCGAAAAAGGCATTTACCTGGAAAAGTTCGATTCGGTGTTTCATACCGAGGCCAGTATCAAGGCCGATACGGCTTATTATTATAATAAGAAAGAGTTGTGGAAGCTGATGGGGAATGTGCATATACAGAACCTGAAAGGAGAGAAATTCGATACGGAGTTGCTGTATTGGGATCAGAACAAGAAGCGTGTGTATTCCGACCGGCGGGGACGTATAGAACAACCCGACCAGATAATCTATGCCATCGGCTTTGAGTCGAATGAGCAATTAACAAAATATCGTTTCTTCAAGACGGAAGGTATCTTCTATGTGGACGAGGAGAGTACCACGCCTTCCGATACGTTGAGGACGGACAGCATCAAATGATATGATGGATACTATTATTTACTTGTTGATAACCATGGCTTTCTCTGCTTTCTTTTCGGGTATGGAGATTGCTTTTGTTTCCGTAGACAAGCTTCGTTTTGAGATGGAGCGGAAACCGGGTGTTACGTCAAGCATCCTTTCCTGTTTCTTCCGTAATCCGAATAATTTTATTTCTACCATGCTGGTGGGAAATAACATTGCGCTGGTTATCTACGGTATCCTTATGGCACAGATTATCGAGGTGAATCTGCTGGCGGGCATGATTGATAATCATTTTGTAATGGTGCTGGTGCAGACCATCATATCCACGCTCATTATCCTTGTAACGGGAGAGTTCCTTCCAAAGACGCTGTTCAAGATTAATCCGAACCTGATGCTGAGGGTGTTTGCTACTCCTTTGTTTGTCTGCTACGTTATTCTGTTTCCCATATCGAAACTAGCTTCCGGACTGTCTTATCTCTTTCTGCGCCTGTTCGGCATGAAGATAAACAAGGAAGCGTCCGACAAGGCGTTCGGTAAGGTCGATTTGGACTATTTCGTGCAGTCGGGCATAGAGAATGCCGCTAATGAGGAAGAGCTGGATGCGGAAGTGAAAATCTTTCAGAATGCGCTTGATTTCTCCAATATCAAGATACGCGATTGCATCGTGCCCCGTACGGAAGTGGTGGCGGTGGATGTGACGGCCTCGCTCGAGGATTTGAAGAGTATGTTTGTGGAGTCGGGCATTTCCAAAATTATTGTGTACGACGGGAATATAGATAATGTAATCGGCTATATCCACTCGTCCGAGATGTTCAGAAACCCGGCGGATTGGAGAAATAATGTCAAGGAAGTGCCCATTGTGCCCGAAACGATGGCGGCGCATAAGCTGATGAAACTTTTTATGCAGCAGAAAAAGACGATTGCCGTTGTAGTGGATGAGTTTGGCGGTACATCCGGTATCGTTTCACTGGAAGATCTGGTAGAAGAAATATTCGGAGATATTGAGGACGAGCATGATAATACTTCCTACATCTGTAAACAGATCGGCGAGCGTGAATATGTGCTGTCAGCTCGTCTTGAGATAGAGAAAGTAAACGAAACGTTCAATCTTGAGCTTCCGGAGTCGGATGAATATCTTACGATAGGCGGATTGATTCTGAGCCGTTATCAAAGCTTCCCGAAGCTGCATGAGGTGATAACCGTCGACGAATATCAGTTCAAGATAATTAAGGTGACAGCCACTAAAATAGAGTTGGTACGGTTGAAAGTCACGGAATAATTCCGTTTCAGCGTAAATTTTTAAAGAATAAATAGATGCGTATTAGCATTTTTTGTATCTTCGTGCGCTAAAATGAACATTGAAAAGAAAATAATAATAAACAAATAATTCATATTAACTAAAATGGCAACATTACAAAACATTCGGTCTAAAGGGCCCTTATTGGTGATTGTTATTGGTTTGGCGCTGTTTGCCTTCATCGCGGGAGACGCGTGGAAAGTACTTCAGCCGCACCAGTCACAAGATGTAGGTGAAGTGAACGGGGAAACAATTTCCGCTCAGGATTTTCAGGCATTGGTAGAGGAATATACGGAAGTAGTGAAATTCTCCAGCGGCTTGAACGCGTTGAGCGATGAACAAACCAACCAGATTAAGGACGAAGTATGGAGAGCATACGTAAACAATAAATTGATTGAGAACGAAGCTGAAAAGTTGGGTTTGACCGTTTCTAAAGCGGAACTTCAGGCTATCATCGACGCCGGTGTACATCCGATGTTGCAGCAGACACCGTTCCGCAATCCGCAGACCGGAGCTTTTGACAAAGATATGTTGAAGAAGTTCCTGGTGGACTATTCTAAGATGAATAAGGCTCAGATGCCGGCTCAATACGCAGAGTACTACAATTCCATGTACAACTTCTGGGCTTTTGTAGAGAAATCACTCGTACAGGCGCGTCTGCAGGAGAAATACCAGGCTCTGATTACGAAGTCTTTGTTCTCTAACCCTGTTGAAGCGGAAGATGCTTTCAATGCGCGCGTAGACCAGTCTGACCTGTTGCTGGCCGCCGTTCCTTATTCCTCTATCGTAGACTCTACAATCGTTATTAAGGAATCCGACCTGAAAGATGCTTATGACAAGAAGAAAGAGCAATTCAGACAATATGTGGAAACCCGCAACATCAAGTATATCGATGTACAGGTTACCGCAAGCCCGGAAGACAAAGCCGATATTCAGAAAGAGGTGGAAGAATATACTGCACAGTTGGCCGAAAATCCTTCCGATTATGCAAACTTCGTCCGTTCAACCGGTTCTACCCAGCAGTATGTTGACTTGTTCTACACAGACAAGGCGTTGCCTGCCGACGTTGTTGCCCGTTTGGATTCTGTAAAGGTAGGCGGTGTATACGGTCCTTACTACAATGCGTCGGATAATACAATCAACTCTTTCAAGAAATTGGCTACTGCCGCTATGGCCGACTCTATCCAATACCGCCAGATTCAGGTTGTTGCGGAAGACGCTGCCAAGACCAAAACTTTGGCTGACAGTATCTATACTGCCATCAAGGGTGGCGCGGACTTTGCCGAAATCGCTAAAAAGTACGGCCAGACCGGCGAAGCGACATGGATTTCTTCTGCCAACTACGAAGGCGCTCAAGTGGATGGTGACAATTTGAAGTATATCGCGGCTATCACTACTTTAGGTCAGAACGAGTTGACTAACCTCGCTTTGGGGCAGGCGAACGTTATCCTGCAAGTGATGAACAAGAAAGCTGTGAAAGATAAATATAAAGTAGCCGTTATCAAGCGTCCGGTTGAATTCAGCAAGGAAACTTATAGCAAGGCATACAATGACTTCAGCCAATTTATCGCTACCAACAATACGCTGGATAAGCTGACCGCTAATGCGGAAGATGCCGGTTACAGACTGTTGGATAGAGCCGACTTGTATAGCTCTGAGCACAATATCGGTGGTGTGAAAGGAACAAAAGAAGCTCTGAAATGGGCGTTTGCCGCAAAAGCAGGTGAAGTTTCAGGTCTGTACGAATGTGGCGAAAGCGATCACATGATGGTAGTAGCCGTTACACGCATCGTTCCGGAAGGTTATCGTCCGTTGTCTATGGTACAGGATCAGTTGAGAAGCGAAATCCTCCGTGACAAGAAAGCCGAGAAGATTATGGCTGATATGAAGGCTGCCGGCGCAACTTCTTTCGACCAGTATAAGAACATGGCAAATGCAGTTAGCGACTCTGTTAAGCACGTGACTTTCGCGGCTCCGGCTTATGTTCCGGCATTGCGTAGCAGCGAACCGCTGGTAGGCGCTTATGCTTCTATCGCTGAGCTGAACAAGTTGAGCACTCCTATCAAAGGCAATGGCGGCGTATTCGTTCTTCAGCCTTATGCCAAGGACAAACTGAACGAAACTTATAATCAGGAAACGGAAGAAGCCACATTGGAGAATATGCACGCACGTATGGCAAGCCAGTTCATCAATGACCTGTATCTGAATGCGGATGTAAAGGATAACCGCTATCTGTACTTCTAAGAAAGTAGAATAAACTTTAGAATACTTGGAGAAGCCGTTCGATAAATGTCGAACGGCTTTTTCATTTGTGCAACTTTATTCATACCTTTGCAAAAGATAATTTATCGGTGAATAAACTATCTTGTTATCGTAAATATGCAATTAGAATGAAACAACCTCTTTTAGGTCTTACCTTAACCGAACTTCAGGCAGTCGTAAAGAATCTGGGGATGCCCGGATTTGCAGCCAAACAGATCGCTTCGTGGCTATATGACAAAAAAGCAGCTTCCATAGATGAAATGACAAACCTGTCGTTGAAGCACCGGGAGCTGTTGAAAGAGATATATGAAGTAGGGGGTGAGGCGCCGGTGGATGCCATGCGCTCGGCAGACGGTACGGTGAAGTATCTTTATCGTGCCGGAGAGGGGCATTATGTGGAAGCTGTTTACATTCCGGATGAGGACAGGGCTACGCTGTGCGTATCTTCCCAAGTAGGGTGTAAGATGAACTGCAAGTTTTGCATGACCGGCAAGCAGGGGTTCACCGCCAATCTGACCGCCAGCCAGATTATCAACCAGATTAATTCTCTGCCCGAACGGGACAAGCTGACCAATGTGGTGATGATGGGTATGGGAGAACCGTTGGATAATCTCGATGAGGTGTTGAAGGCGTTGGAAGTGATGACATCGTCCTATGGCTACGGTTGGAGCCCGAAGCGGATTACGCTCTCTTCCGTCGGGCTTCGTAAGGGTTTGCAACGCTTCATTGAAGAGTCGGACTGTCATTTGGCAATCAGCCTGCACTCGCCCGTGCCTTTGCAGCGACGCGAACTGATGCCTGCCGAAAAGGCTTTCTCCATTGCCGAGATTGTAGAACTGTTAAGAAACTATGATTTTAGTAAACAGCGCAGACTATCTTTCGAGTATATTGTTTTTAAGGGAGTGAACGATTCGCTGTTGTATGCCAAGGAGTTGCTGAAGCTGTTGCGGGGCTTGGACTGCCGCGTCAATCTGATTCGTTTTCATGCGATTCCGGGAGTTGATCTGGAAGGCGCCGATATGGAGACGATGACAACGCTTCGCGATTATCTGACGTCGCATGGATTGTTTACTACGATTCGCGCTTCCCGCGGTGAGGATATATTCGCTGCATGCGGTATGCTTTCAACGGCTAAACAGGAAGAGAATAAAGAAGAATTAATATAAATTATTAACTTTGCCGTCAAGCTTATATGGCTTTTTCGTAGCTTTGTAAAAACTAAAACATATAGATATATGAAGAAACACCTGTTTTATTTGAGTATGTCCCTGATACTCGCACTGTTTTCAGCGTGCGGTAATGGCAAGAAGGGTGTGTTTACTCCGACGTCAAGCGGTCGGGCGTATGAAATTTTGGTAGTGGTTGACCAGGGACTGTGGGAACGTCCTGCAGGTCGCGCCCTCTATAACGTGCTTGATTCCGATGTGCCGGGGTTGCCCCAGTCGGAACGTTCATTCCGTATTATGTATACTTCTCCTGCAAACTATGACGCTACATTGAAGTTGATCCGCAATATTATTATTGTCGAGATAAACAAAGACCAGTATACACAGCCCAAGTTTAAGTACGCGAAGGACGTTTATGCCGCTCCGCAATCCATCCTGACTATTCAGGCGCCGGACGAAGCCTCTTTCGAGAAGTTTGTCGAAGAAAACAGACAGGTTATCATCGATTTCTTTACTCGTGCCGAAATGAACCGTCAGATTTCAGTGCTGGAAACCAAGCACAATGATTATGTTTCGACGAAAGTAAAGAGTATGTTCGATTGTGACGTATGGGTTCCCGGTGAACTGACTGCAACCAAACAGGGGGAAAACTTCTTCTGGGCAGGTACGAATGCGGCGACGGGCGATCAGAATTTCGTTATCTACTCTTATCCTTATACGGACAAGGATACATTCACGAAAGAGTACTTTGTGCATAAGCGCGACTCTGTGATGAAAGTCAATATTCCCGGTGCGGGCGAAGGCATGTACATGGAAACCGATTCGTTGATGACAGATGTGCGTCCTATCAATGTACAGGGCGAATATGCTTTGGAAGCCCGCGGCTTGTGGCGTGTGAAGGGCGACTTTATGGGCGGTCCGTACGTGTCTCATGTTCGTTTGGACAAGGCTAACCGGCGTATTATCGTATCCGAGATATTTGTATACTCACCCGATAAGATGAAACGCAATCTGGTACGTCAGATGGAAGCGTCACTGTATACGCTTAGATTGCCGGGAAGCAAACAGGAAGGAAACGAAATGCCTTTGGCGGTAACAAAAGAAAATTCCACTAAAATAGAAAAATAAGAATGGAAGATAACAAAATAAGAGTCGGCATAACTCAGGGAGATATAAACGGAGTGGGATATGAGGTGATTTTAAAAACTTTCTCAGATCCTACGATGCTGGAGCTGTGTACTCCGATTATTTACGGTTCGCCCAAAGTGGCTGCCTATCATCGCAAATCGTTGGATTTGCCGACCAATTTCAGTATTGTAAACTCGGCATCCGAAGCTGCGCCCGACCGTTTGAGTGTGGTGAACTGTACGGACGATGAAGTAAAGGTCGAATTCTCCAAGCCTGATTCAGAGGCGGGTAAAGCCGCTCTCGGCGCTTTGGAAAAAGCGATTGAGGAGTATAAGGCAGGGCTGATTGACGTCATTGTCACGGCTCCTATCAACAAGCATACCATCCAGTCGGAAGAATTCTCTTTCCCCGGGCATACGGAGTATATCGAGGAGAAGTTGGGCGACGGCAGAAAGGCTTTGATGATTCTGATGAAGGATGACTTCCGGGTGGCATTGGTGACAGGACATATCCCCGTAAGAGAGATCGCATCGGCCATTACTAAAGAATTGATACAAGAGAAACTGGTAATCTTCAACCGTTCTCTGAAGCAGGACTTCGGCATCGGAGCGCCGCGTATTGCCGTACTTTCTCTGAATCCGCATGCAGGCGATGAGGGGCTGCTGGGTACGGAAGAGCAGGAAATCATCAGTCCTGCCATACAGGAACTGGCGGACAAAGGCATGTTGTGCTACGGACCTTATCCGGCTGACGGCTTTATGGGTTCCGGTAACTTTACCCATTTTGACGGTGTACTGGCAATGTACCACGACCAGGGACTGGCTCCGTTCAAGGCATTGGCCATGGACGAGGGCGTGAACTATACCGCGGGACTTCCGGTAGTGCGTACTTCACCGGCGCATGGCACAGCCTACGACATTGCGGGAAAAGGGCTCGCTTCCGAAGATTCTTTCCGTCAGGCTGTCTATGTGGCAATCGACGTGTTCCGTAACCGTATGCGTGAGAAAGAAGCGCACGCCAATCCTTTGCGGAAACAATATTATGAAAGACGTGACGACAGTGACAAACTGAAACTCGATAGTGTAGAAGAAGATTTGTAGTATGACGAAAGCGGAAATACAACAAGTAAAATTACGTTTTGGCATCATCGGCAATAACGAGGCACTGATGCGTGCCATCGATATTGCCATTCAGGTGGCTCCTACCGATTTGTCGGTGCTGATTACCGGAGAGAGTGGTGTGGGTAAGGAGAGCTTCCCGCAGATAATCCACCAATACAGTCGGAGAAAGCACGGGCAATACATTGCCGTAAACTGTGGCGCCATTCCCGAAGGGACGATAGATTCGGAGCTTTTCGGTCATGAGAAAGGCGCCTTTACAGGCGCTATCGGCGAACGGAAAGGGTACTTCGGTGAGGCGGACGGCGGAACGATTTTCCTTGATGAAGTAGGCGAACTTCCCATGCCTACGCAAGCCCGTTTGCTTCGTGTGCTCGAGACGGGCGAGTTTATCAAGGTCGGTTCGTCTAAGGTGGAAAAGACGAATGTACGTATTGTAGCCGCCACCAATGTGAATCTTACGCAGGCGATTGCCGACGGACGCTTCCGCGAAGACTTGTATTACCGTCTTAACACGGTGCCTATTCAGGTTCCGGCTTTGCGCGAACGCGGAGAGGATGTAGTGCTGTTGTTCCGCAAGTTCGCATCGGACTTTGCCGAGAAGTACCGTATGCCTGCGATTCAACTGACCGAGGACGCCAAGCAATTGCTGCTGGCATATTCATGGCCCGGTAACGTACGCCAGCTGAAGAATATAACGGAACAGATTTCCATCATCGAAACCAATCGCGAAATCAACGCTTCTATTTTGAAGAACTATCTGCCCGAACAGAACAATACGCAGCGTCTGCCCGCCCTGTTTGGCGTGAAGAATGAAAGCAAGAGCTTTGAGAGCGAGCGCGAGATACTGTATCAGGTGCTTTTCGACATGCGTCAGGATGTGACCGAACTGAAGAAACTGGTACACGAGATTATGACCGAACGGGCTGCTGTGGGAAGTCCGGCCGTAACGCCTGCCGCTTACTATACGCCTGCTCCTGCGGTAGTGGCTTCTGTGCCCGCTGCTGTGCCTACCATAATACATCCTTCCGTAAAACCGGCTCCCGCTATGGATGATGATATCCAAGATACGGAAGAATACGTTGAAGAATCTCTTTCGCTGGATGAAGTGGAGAAAGAGATGATACGCAAAGCTCTCGAAAGGCATCACGGAAAACGCAAAAGTGCGGCCAAGGATTTGAATATATCGGAGCGCACGCTATACAGAAAGATAAAAGAATATGGATTGGATTAAGAAAATAGCGCTGGTATCGGCGTTAGCGGGTGTGGTGTGCGTGGTAGCTTCCTGCCGCATCTCTATGGGACTTGCCCCGATAAGCTCTATCGATTACAGCAAAGTAAAGACTATTACGATTGCCGAATTTCCCAATCGTGCCGAATACGTGTATGCTCCCATGACTACGGAGTTCAACCAGAAACTCAAGGACATGTTTATCCAGCAGACACGTCTGCAACTGGTGAACGCCAACGGCGATTTGGAAATAGACGGTGAGATAACCGGCTATAACCAGTACAACGAGGCTGTGGCTGCGGACGGTTTTTCTTCTAAAGTGAAGCTGACCATGACCGTTAACGTACGTTATGTAAACAACACCAACCATGAGGAAGACTTTGAGCAACAGTTCTCCGCCTTCCAGACTTACGATTCGTCCTTGTTGCTGACTGATGTGCAGGACGACCTGATAAGTAAAATGATAAAGGATATCACAGAACAAATATTTAACTCAACCGTAGCTAACTGGTAACCGAGGAATGACTTCTGCCTATTTGCAACAATGGATACAGCATCCTGAAATGTTGGATAAGGATACTTTGTACGAGCTTCGTACATTAGTGGCCCGTTATCCCTATTTCCAGTCGCTCCGGCTGTTATACCTCAAGAATCTTTATTTGCTGCATGACATCACATTCGGTGCGGAACTGCGTAAGGCTGTACTGTATGTGGCGGACAGACGCGTATTGTTCTATCTGATAGAGGGCGACCGTTACACCCTGAAATCCCGGAAATCTCCTTTGCTGTCTTCCAAAGTGCTGGAAGAAGAACCCAGCGTAGACCGTACGCTTTCTTTGATAGACGCTTTCCTTGCAACTGTTCCCGAAGAACATTCGCAAGCTACCGAACTGGATTATGCAATGGATTACACTACGTATCTGTTGCAGGATGACGGTTCGACGGATTCCGGACCAGCCGACGGAAAGGAAGTTCCCAAGCTGCGCGGGCACGAACTGATAGACGGATTTATCCGCAAGAGCGAGTCTACGGAACTGTCCGTATCCGCAAGACCGGTATATCTTGAGGAAGTCCCGGTATCCCCGGAAGAAAAAGAAATATCCTCCGGAGAAGAGGAAATATCTTCAGGGAAAACCGAAAACGCTCCGACCGCCTTCTCAGAGAACGGTCAGTCGCTTTCCGAAGAAGACGGAGCTAACGGTGAACAGCCCCCGCAGGACAGCCTGGACGATAGCTGTTTTACGGAAACTCTGGCCAAAATCTATATTAAACAGCGCAGATATGATAAAGCACTTGAAATTATTAAAAAATTAAGTTTGAATTATCCAAAAAAAAATGCTTACTTTGCAGACCAAATAAGATTTTTAGAGAAATTGATTATTAACGCTAAATCAAAATAACAAAATGTACTTATTATTAGTTATCTTAATGGTGATTGCATCCGTGCTGATGTGCTTCATTGTGTTGATTCAGAATTCCAAAGGCGGCGGTCTGGCTTCGGGTTTCTCATCATCCAATCAAATCATGGGTGTACGCAAGACTACTGACTTTCTGGAAAAGGCAACATGGAGCCTCGCTGTATTTTTGGTGGTGATGAGTGTTGCTTCGGCTTACGTCATTCCTTCCGTTTCTCACAAGGGCGGTGATGTAATTCTGGAACAGGCACAACAAGAAGAAAAAACAAACCCGTACAATATGCCCGTAGGTACGGCTGCTCCGCAAGCTGAACAACCGGCCGAGACAGCCCCGGCGGCAACAGCTCCTGCTGCCACGGACGCTGCAGAACCGGCTGCAAACTAATATTCGAGAAATAACCGAATTTCTTGACAGGTGGAATTGTACAATTAATATTGTGCAATTCTGCCTGTTTTTATTTATGGTCTTTTATATTTAGTTACTTTTGCAGCGGGATACTTATTAAAAGCGTATGTTTTATTATACTATCCGTCATGATATGTAAACCGAATTTAATTAATCAATTTATTATACTATTGTAATGACAACTACTGACAAAATTCACCAGACGCTCCGCGATTCGGCAGGTATGCGCTGGTTGGTGCTACTGCTTTTGGCGTTCGCCATGTTCTGTTCATATATCTTTATGGACATACTTTCACCTATTAAAGACCTGATGCAGTCCACACGCGGCTGGGATTCGACCGCATTCGGTACGATGCAGGGTTCTGAGACATTCCTTAATGTATTCGTGTTTTTCCTCATCTTCGCGGGTATTATCCTCGATAAAATGGGGGTACGCTTTACAGCAATCCTTTCCGGAGCTGTGATGCTTGTCGGAGCTACCATCAACTGGTATGCGGTGACGGATGCTTTTCAGGGAAGCGGGCTTCAAACTTGGTTTACCGACAATCTGAACTATATTCCCGGTTTCGATGAACTGGGTATCTCTCCGTTTTATAGAGGTATGCCGGCATCGGCTAAGTTTGCAGCAATAGGTTTCATGATTTTCGGTTGCGGTGTCGAGATGGCGGGAATTACGGTATCCCGCGGTATCGTCAAGTGGTTCAAAGGCCGTGAAATGGCGCTTGCCATGGGTTCCGAAATGGCGCTTGCCCGTTTGGGAGTCGCCACTTGCATGATATTCTCTCCGGTATTCGCCAAGTTAGGGGGCGTTATCGATGTTTCCCGTTCGGTGGCATTTGGCGTTGTATTGTTGCTTATCGCGCTTATCATGTTTATTGTTTACTTCTTTATGGATAAGAAACTCGATGCGCAAACGGGTGAGGCTGAGGAGAAAGACGATCCGTTCAAGATTAGCGATCTCGGTACTATTTTGTCAAGCAGCGGATTCTGGTTGGTGGCTCTTCTTTGCGTGCTTTATTATTCTGCCATATTCCCGTTCCAGAAGTATGCCGTAAATATGTTGCAATGTAATTTGGTATTTAAGGAAGTACCTTCCGACTCTTTCTGGGCTACCAATACGGTGACGATTCTTCAGTATTGCATTATGCTTGTCGTTGCAGGCGCTTCTTTTGCAAGTAATTTTATGAAGAAAGCAAGTATGAAGTACGGTCTGCTTACCCTTGCCGGAGTATTGCTGGCTGTTTTCTGCTATATGGGTTATATGCGCCAGAGCGCGGAAACGGTATTTGCCGTATTCCCTTTGCTTGCCGTGGGTATCACTCCGATATTGGGCAACTATGTCGACCATAAGGGCAAGGCGGCTTCGATGTTGATGATCGGTTCAATGCTGCTCGTGCTTTGTCATCTTACCTTTGCGTTTGTACTTCCTGAGTTCAAAGACAATGCGGTAGGCGGTGTTATGATAGCTTACCTTACCATATTGGTGCTTGGCGCAAGTTTCTCATTGGTTCCCGCTTCTTTATGGCCCAGCGTTCCGAAACTGGTTGATGCCAAGATTATAGGTAGCGCTTATGCGCTTATCTTCTGGGTGCAGAATATCGGTCTTTGGCTTTTTCCGCTTCTTATCGGAAAGGTGCTCGATAAAACAAATACGCAACTTGTTGCTGATTTGAAAAATGGTGTGATTACTCCGGAAGAGGCTGCCGTTTCGTATGATTACACCGCGCCGCTTGTGATGCTGGCTTGCCTTGGCGTTGCCGCTTTGGTACTGGGATTTATCCTTAAGATTGTCGATAAGAAGAAAGGACTTGGTTTGGAAGAACCTAATATCAAAGCTTGATAAGACGGTAATGTCAGATACAAAAGGAAAAGTAAACCTGTTGGATACTGTCCCCGTTCAGTGCGGACATATTACGACCGGATGGGAAGGGGAGTACGCGGTACTTTCCTTTCCCCGGTTTAAGTATGACTGGATGAGACGTTTCTTGTTGCCGAAAAGTATGTCGGCCGATATCCGTGTGAAGCTGGAAGAACATGGTACTGCCGTATGGAGTTTGATAGACGGAAAACGGACAGTACAAGAGATAATCTCTCTGCTTACCGAACATTTCCAAAATGAAGATAACTATCCTTCCCGTGTCACTGCTTACATTATGCAGTTGCAGAAGGATGGGTTTGTTCAGTTGAGAGTTAAAAGTTGAAAGTTAGCTGCGCTATGATGCCGCATGCTAACTTTCAACTCTTGACTTTCAACTCTCTAATTGTTTTCTCTGTCTACCTTTATCAGCCCGCCTGTGGCTGTATCGAACAGCACTTTTACAGTGGAGTTTTTATTGAACAATACAGGCGCAAGGTATTCTATGGTACCGAATTGCGTGATAGGCAGCTCGCCGTCGAATAATTTTTTGTTGTTACCTGTTAATGTAATGTGGGCGCGTCCCGGAACGTTGTAGGCCACTCCGTCCACTTTCTTCTTACCGTCGTCTTCGGGAATGGCGGGAGTTTTCAAGTCGGTTACGGAGATATAATACGGTTCGCCTGCCAAATCGTCAGAGGCTACTACACCCAGTCGTTTGGAGAAGCGGAAAGCTACTTCGTTGTCCATTTCCTTCGGAGTCAGACGGATTGTAAATGTTTGGGGCTCTTCTTTCAGAGTACCGGAGAACATTTCCGTCATGGCGCGTTCTTGCAGGTTCAGGTTGTCGAGCATGATTTTGAGCTGTGCGCCATCCTGCGGCATATTGTCGGCTTCACCGCGAAGAAGGGCGTTTTTACTTTCACGGATGTTGTAGATTTCTTTAGCTACCAACTCCGCCATTTTAGCTCTGGAACTTGCCATGAGTATCTCTTCCGTAAGGAATTTACGCGGGTCTATAATCTCTTGCGTGGTGGCGGTTATTTTGGTTGCCGGTACCGTACGGTCGCTGAGCGGCATGTTGATGGAACGTACGATGCCGTCTTCGGTAAGCTCCATTAGCGGGGCTACGGTTTTGTCTTTCAGCTTGACGAAGTAAACATTATCTTTATCGGGCACTCCGGTTACACGGGTCTGCAACTTGTCGATGGTCCAATAGATATCCGGGTCGGCAGATACGTTGTTCATGCGCAGGTAACGGTCTGCATATTTACAGAACTCTCCGGGCATGTACGTATGTTTGGTAGCTTCCACTACAATCTCTATTTCGGTTTTGGGCAGGAGATAAGTTACACCGTAATCCTTACCGCGCATTATGCCGGTGGTGACATCCGTTTGGGCATAGGTACTTGTGGCTATGAAAAGCCCGGCAAGCCATATCATCTTTTTCTTCATACTTCTCTATCGGTTTATAGCTATAAATTTAAATAACAAAGTTAACGAAGTTCTTTGTTCTTGGAAATTCATTTACGAAAGATTAACTAATTGTGAAATGGCGGGATGAACTGTACACAGACCGGTTTATCGATAAGAATATCTTGCTGTGTGTCTTTTAGCAATCCGTTTTCGGTGTCGCGTTCGTATACTTGGATGACATTGCTGTCTCTGCAAGCCGCCAGCAGGTATTTGCCGTTGGGCGTGATATTGAAATGGCGCGGATGGATGCCGGTAGGCTGGTATCCCGCACGGGTTAATATTCCGTTTACGGTATCTACCGTGAAGATGGCTATACCGTCTCCTTCCAGGCGATTGCTGGCATAGAGGAATTTGCCGTCGGGACTTAAATGGATGTCCGCACTTCCCCGGGCTCGCAGCGAGTCGGCTGCGATACTCTGTATCTGCTCCAGTTTGCCGTCGGTATAACCGAAGGCGATTACTTTACCGGACAGTTCATTGATGAGATAAGCGAACTTACCGTTCGGGCTGAATGTGAGGTGGCGCGGGCCGGAGTCGGGAGCGATACCGATCGCTTCACCGGGCAGGCGGGAGATGTTGCCTTCGGAACTTAATGTAAAGCGCAGAATACGGTCGGCACTGAAATCGGTGGCGAATATATACTTCCCGTCCGGTGAGAACAGGGCGCAATGGATGTGCGGTACGATTTGGCGAATGGTGTCCGGGCCGTTGGCTGTACCTTTAAAGAGCGCTTCCGCAGGTGATAGCGTACCGTCCTTGCGTAACCGGAATACAGACATGTTTCCGCCGCTGTAATTGGCGGTCAGCACTTCTTTGCCGTTCGTGGATACGTAACAAGGAGCCGCTCCCGGAGTACGTTCGCTGTTCAGCAGGCGGAGATTGCCCGTTTGTTTATCAAAGGCAAGCGCATTGACGGCTGCCGTGCTGTCATTCATCTCGCTTACGGCATAAATGAATTTACCGTCTTCCGATGGCGTGAGGTAGGACGGGTTGGATAGCTCCACCGAGTCGAGCGGCGTGGCCGTACCCGTCTTTTGGTTGAAACGGAAAGAATAGATACCTTTACTTGTTCCGTCGGTGTATGTACCTATCAACATGGAAAGTTCATCTTCACCGCCGTTGACGGTCTTTTGAGGCGTGCAGGCCGCCATACTTAATCCGAGCATACAATAAAGAAGTTTCATTGGAGTTATGAGTTATAAGTTATTTGTTTGTTTCCAGCTCCCGAAAAGAAAAAGTACAAGCGAATAACTTATAACTCATAACTTATAACTTGTATTTTATTCTTTCAGCACTACTTCCGCTATTCCTACGCGGTCGTCATTCAGCACGATGCGCAGGTCGCTGGCGGTAGTTCCCTTGAACGAGTAGGGGATGAGTTGCTCATATTGACTGACAGTACCCGAATAAACCGTCAGGAATTGCCCGCCACCGCCCGAGAGCTGTATTTCAAACTCTGCCGGCAGCTTATTTTCGCGTTTGAAGACGATAGATACTTCGTCTACTTTAGCACCGTTCTTTAGAGCAAAGGTAATATAATCTCCCTTATTACCTTGCCAAACGGTGCTGATTTTTCCGTCGAGCACGTTCGGGGCATTTTCCATATCGGTACTGGCCGTTACGGGACTGACGGGCTTTTGGCTTTCAAGGGCATGCAGACGGCTCTGGTAGTCTTCTACGGTAAGTATGCCATTCAGCCGGATGTCCTCGGAAGATGCGCCCGCCATGATGGCGAACTCGCCCGGTTCCACTATCCACTTCATATCGGCATTCAGCAGTTCGAGGTGCTTGCGGTCGAGCGTGAAAGTAAGCTCTTTGGTTTCTCCCGGTTTCAGACGGATGCGCTCAAAGCCGGCAAGATTCTTTTCGTAGGTGGTAATGCTGCTCAATATATCGCGGGTGTAGAGTTGTACCACTTCATCACCGGCACGTTTGCCGGTATTCGTCACTTTTAGGCGTACGGTGGCTTTTTGGTCGGGCGTGATTACTTTGGGACTGATTTCGAGGTCGGAATACTCAAAAGTGGTATAGCTCAGACCGTAGCCGAAGGGATAAAGCGCGCCGTTGATGCGCGACATATTGCCGTCCGCTCCCGGATTCTTGCCGCCGTCAATCTGTGAAGCCGGTTTGCAGGGGAAGTTGAACGGTATTTGTCCGACTGTTTTAGGGAAAGTAACTGTCAGCTTGCCGCCGGGGTTGTAGTCGCCGAAGAGAATGTCGGCTACTGCCGTACCGCCTTTGGAACCCGGATACCAGGCCTCGAGAATGGCGGGGACAAATTTGTCCGCCCAGTTTACGGATAGCGGACGGCCGTTTATCAGTACCAGTACCACAGGTTTACCCGTGGCTTGTACAGCTTGAAGCAATTTCAATTGGCGTCCCGGTAATTCCAGGCTTGTACGCGATTTGTTCTCGCCGCAGGTACGCTGACCGCCGCCCAGTACTACTATCGCCACATCAGCCTGGCGGGCATTGGTCGCGGCACGGTCTATTTCGGCCTGTTCGTCGGGGGTAAGCGGATATTCTATGATTTCGCTTTCCGGCCAATGGGCGTCTACGAGGTCGCAACCTTTGGTATAAAGCACTTCGGCCTTACCTTGCGCTTTTTCTCGGATGCCTTCGAGGACGGTAGTCACCTCTACTGCAAGCGGGCCGTAGTGTGTCAGAGCATAGCCTTCCTCATCGGCGTTCGGGCCGCAGACGGCAATCTTCTTTATCTTATCGATATTCAGCGGCAGTGTGTTATCTGCATTTTTAAGCAATACGACGGACTCGCGGGATGCTTGCAGGGCAATGGCTTCGTTGGCCGCCTTTTCCACTTCGTTATCAGCTCCGGCAAGGTCTGTTTGGTAGGGAGAGTCGAACAGTCCGATAAGGAACTTTACCCGAAGGATGTCGCGCACACGGTCGTTGATGACTTCTTCGCTCAGCCCGCCTTCCTTTACGAGTTCGCGCAGCGGAAGCACGAACGAGTCGGGCGAGCGGAATGTACAACGTACGTTGAGGCCTGCCTCCACACTTTGGCGTACGGCCTCTTTCATGTCTTTGGCGGTGTTGTGCTTGGTATAGAGATACTCCACGGCATCGCTGTCCGACACTACATATCCCCAGAAGCCCATTTCCTGGCGCAGGCGGGTTGTCAGCCAGTAGTAGCTGCCCTGAACGGGGATACCGTCGTAGTCGTTATAGGAGCTCATGATGCCCAGTAGTCCGGCTTCACGGATTACCCGCTTGAAAGGGTAGATATGGATGTTTTCCACTTCACGCGGCGACATTTGCGGATCGACGCGCGACATGCCTTCACGTGCTCCCTTATTGTTGCTGTAGGCGGCAAAATGTTTGGCAGTGGCGGCTACTTGGTGGTTATGTTGCAGTCCGCGTACCATTTCGATACCCAGTTCGGCAACGAGATAGGGAGATTCACCGTAGACTTCCTCATAACGTCCCCAGCGCTGGTCGCGGCCTACATCGAGGATGGGGGCGTAGACGTTGGTGTAGCCCAGCATACGGGCTTCCCGTCCGGTGATAAGTCCGACTTGGCGGATTAGCTCACGGTTCCATGTATGTCCTAAGCCCAGTTGGGTGGGGAAGTTGGTGGCTTTGTAACTTTCCACGCCACGGATGCCTTCATTGGTGAAGTCTACGGGGATGCCGAGGCGGGTATCTTCAACGAAGAAACGTTGTACTTCGTTCAACGCCCAGGCGTGGCGTGAGGCAGGCCAGACGTTTTCATTGTCCGAGGGGGGAAGTCCCCATTGCTGAAAACCGTTCAGATGCTCGTCGATGGCTCCGATACCGTCTTTCCAAAGCATCTGTTTCCATTCGGGAGTGGGAAGATCGTCTTTCAGTACCCGTTTGTAGCCGTAGAGGGTAACCATCTGGCAGGTTTTTTCTTCGAGTGTCATCTGTTGCAAAAGGTTTTCGATGCGGTCGTCGAGTGTTTCGGCGGGATCTTCGTATATGTCTTTAACACCGTTTTTGTTGAAATCTATCCAACCCTTGCGGTACATTTCGCTTTTTACCGGTTTATAGTGTGCCGGTACTTTTGTAGTTTTCTGTGCAGACAGTAATGTGCCACTGCCTAATAACAAGGTAGCTACAATTAATTTTTTCATGGTATGGTATGTTTTTTATAGTTTTCTTCGGGTGTCAAAGATAATGAGTTTTAGAGACAGGAAAGGATAAAATTGTCCGAAGTACGGGTATTTATTGTACATACTGTATCGGGATAGGATGATAGCTGCGGATAATGGCGTTTGTGCCTTTGACTGATAGATTATATGGTTGATATCTCTTCGTTGATTGAGTCAGTGTCTCTCTGTCATAAGGTGATTTATGATTAAAAGGCTTATAATATCATATTATAAGCCTTTTAATATAGTATTATGAGCCTTTTAATAGTCTCTCGGTCGTGAGGTTATTATGGCTTTGATAGAAACCTTGTTCTATTTAGGGGTATCATTACAGGTAATCACAAATAATGTATATTTAATATATTATTGTTTGCGGTTGTTGCTATTTGTTGTTGGATTGGCCGATTAAGTAATCAATGGTGTTTTCTGTAAGTTTATATAAACTGGCAGATGTGCTAAGGTCTGTTCCTTGCCAAAAGAAATATGGATCTCCAATGACTATGGCACACCCATGTTGCAGTCCTGTCTCTTTTGATATTTCAGCGATGGAAACAACATTCTGGTTATTAATATCACCTGCCAATACGTTTGCTTTGGTAGCGCTTGTCCAGGTATTTAAGCCTATGTCTTGAGTGTTCCAACCACGAAATTTTCTTTTGATGGTGTATGTCCCGCTATAAATGGGATTATTGAATTCAACGAATATTGGATGGTCTGTATCTTTGATTGTAAGATTAGGGTTCTCAGTCTGTTCGTTATCTCCCGATTCAAATTTCCAAGTGAGATTACTATATTCTGCCGGAATAATTCCCCAAATACCGAGGCTTAGCATTGCTTCACGAGAAGCAAAAACGGCACCGCCATTGGCATAGTATTGTTTTATGGCTTGATTCATTTGACAGTTCTCATTTAAATTCTCAAAATCGAAGTGTGTCCAAATCATTTTGTATGAACTCAAATCAATGTTTTCATTTACATCATTCATGGATAAGTACTCTACATCATACTTGTCCGTATTTACTAACCAATTATAAGCGGCTCCTGCTTCTGCATCAAAAGAGCCTGTATCTTCTGCATTGCTTATAAATGCAATCTTTGTTTTACCCGGTTCATTCTCATTCCACCCTTTTATCGTATTATTATCAATAGTAATGGTAGCATGGATTGTAGCATCTTTTACCTCCGCGTTAATGGTGTATGAGTTGTTTGGTTCGAACTTTTTATTGTCGGGCAGAGTGAATGATGTCTTTAGATTATCATTTTCATCACCAATCCGTAAGTCGAGAGATTCGGCGTTCTGCGGGTAAATGATGCGGATGATTTCCATTTCCGTGCCGTTAGTAGAGTTGAAAGTTCCGATAGACCAATCATTTACTACATTACTACCATTGGCTCTTGCGATACCGGAATTTGTATCAAATGTGCCTTCGTGTATTAAACCGCCTAATATAATGTTCTTGCCATTGATGTCCGTATTATCGGTTACCTTAATCTTCACTCGGATACGTGCCATCCTGTGTTGGAATTCTAAGTTTATTTGGGGGCTTTCACTCCCCTCTATGTAGCTTATTTCACCGGTTTTAGCAAATAAGAAATCGATATTCTTTTGCGGTGCTTCCGTATTCGTGCTAGCTTCAATAATACTGTTTTCGGTAGTGGCAGTATGCGGATAATACGCTGTGAAAACCATTTTATTCTCTGAGGTATAGGCTATCTCGTCTTGTTCTGTTCCAGCCCAAGAGAATGTGGTAGACTCTCCGTCTGCATCCGCTTTGTATTGTACGTTTGTATATTTAGGAGTGGATGTTGTTCCTACTATTTCAGAAGCCGATATGCCTACAAGGTCACCTATTTCCCACTTACTGTTTGTCGTTACGCGAGTAGTGATACCTGCTGAGAAGTCCACAGCCACGGGTTGTGCCAGTTGCTTGCCCTCACCTTGGCCGAGAATATCGTCTTCGTCGTCATTGCTGCATGCCGTAAAGGTCAATGTCAGTGTTGTAAAGGTCAACGCCAAAAGCCTGAAGGCTAACTTTGATGAAATAAGAGTAGATAGTTTTGTTTTCATGATATTTGTTCTTTTTAGTATTGGTATTCTTTTGTTTTCCATTTAGTAGCAGCTCACTTTTATGTCGCTCACCTGTATGCTGCCCGCATAAGAGTCTAACGACCAGCAATTTTTCTGTATGCCGTAGATGCGGTTGGTGTATGCCACGTTCTCGTTGATGTAGACGGTACATACGGAATTGTCCGTGCAGATAGTGACATGATAAATATTATCGGCGGGAACGGGGAATTTGTAGCTGTCTATTCCTGCGATGAATCCCATGCCTTCCTTCCCTTTCTGCTCGAAGTTGATTTTGCGGTTGCTGTTGTTGTCTTCCGGATTGATGATAAGGGAGTAGTATTTCCCAGAGTTTGTGCCGCGTACCAGGGAAATACCGAATATATCTTCGTTACTTGAGGCTGTTACGGTAAATGTAAGCTTGTTGTGTACCTTCAGGCGGTTGAAAAGTACGTAGGCATCACCGCTGAGCGTATAGTTGCCGTTACTCTCGGCTACACCGGTTTCACTTTGCGCCATTACTTTCAGTGCGGTGTTGTCGGTGTACTTGTTCAGAATTCCGTCTACATATCCTAATGAGAGCGTGCCGTCTTCATGCTGGATAATCTTATGCATCACAAGATTACCCGCCCACTCGGGTTCGGCAGGAGCAGCGCCGACAGCCGTATTGTCATTGCCGGCACGGGTGGGACACCAGCCCCAAATGTAACGGTCGGTTCCGTTGCTTGCCGTTTTTCCGGCATAGAAGGCACGTGAGTCGAGCACACCCTCTTTGTTGTCGGGGAAAGTAGGTGCGGCGGTCATTTGTTTCAGTTCGTCCAGCGTACTGCCTTTGAAGTAGCATACCTTGCGCGATACGGCATTCTGGTCGGAATACACGAGGTACCACCAGTCGCCCATCTTGAATACATCGGCACATTCGTAGAAGCGGTCGGCGCCCCAGTGCATCGGCATGAATACGCCCGCGTGTTCCCATGTTTTCAAGTCGGTGGAAGTGTACTCGGCGAGTACTCCTATACCGTCTTTCTTAGTGGATACGATCATGTGATATTTGCCACTCTCGCTTTCGAAGATGAAAGGGTCGCGGAAGTCTTTCCGGCTGTAACCGTCATTGCTGCCGGGCAGGAAGAAAGTACGGTCTTTGCTCCACGTCTTGAAATCGGTGGAAGTGGCCCGCATCACGACTTCGGTGTCGGCTGTGTGTCCGGTGTAATAGGTATAATATAGCTTATTGGCTTCATCATAGAACGTACAGCCTGTACCTAAGGCCGCGTCGAGCTCCTCTTCCGTTCCGGTGGGGATAAGTTCACCCAATGAGGTGTAACTGCCGCCGTCTTTGGTACTTACCGCCCAAAATGGGTGGTAAGTGGTCTGATTGGGGCGGTACTCCTGTAAGTACATTATTTTGAAGTCGCCGGCTTGCGGGTCGTAGAACGGCATGGGGTCGCCCACGTAGCCCAGTTGCGGTTTGTAGTAAGTGCCGAACATGTTTTCATCGGTCGGCTCGAAATAAGTGGCGGTGTTGTCCCAGTCCTTTTGGGTGAGCACGGGAGCGTTATCGTCGTTGCAACTGCCGAGGGTTGTACCCAGCAGCGCGGCGTATGCAAGTGTGTATATCATTGTTTTCATTGTATGTCAGTCTTTATTTACCGGTTAGATAATCGATTGCATTTTTCGTGAACTTGGCTACATTGCCGTGGTATGGGTCTTTGGATGTGTCGATGCCTTCCGAATACCAGTCGTAGCAACCGGAACCGATGCAGAAGACGCCGCCCTTGCCGCCGTCGGCCGGATATTCCCAAACCACGATAGCTCCGTCGCCACCGTAACCTAAGGCTTGGCCGCCATGTTTCCGAGACCAGTCGGCCTCATCGTTGTAATCTCCCCAAGGGTTCGCTCCATCTTGCGAGCGTAAATGCCATTGAGCGGTAGTGTTGGTGATTCCGTAGCCCTTACCGCAGGTATATACGGCATTACCCTCGTGTATACCTTGATAGGCAGGGTGATTTTCATGTCCTTGTATAAAGAAACTCCACGGCTCTGCGGTGATTTCGGGTTCGGCTTCCGTGTGTCCGAGCCAGCAGTTGTTGGGATTTTTATTGTCTTTGGTCGCTCCCAGATTGACGGCGTAGAAAGTGGCGTATCGTGTCAATAACAGGTTCATGCCCTGCTCATAACGTGTTTTAATCACACCGGCAGCAGACAAGGCGGCCGGAGCAGCCGTTTCGAACTTGTTCATATCATCGATGGTGGCGTCTGCATGGAAATGCCACCACAACACCTTACATTCACTTAAATCCGCGTTGCCTGACGCTATGTCGCTGAAAGAAACATATTGCGCGTCTTTCACATTGAACAGCATCCACGTCGCCGCTTCTTTCTCTTCGGGGTTCAGTCCTTCGATGGTGGAAGCGAGGCCTGCATAAACCGCTGCCGGCTTGCCTGCGGGTGTGAGTACCTTTACGGTATAGATAGCCGATGCCATATTGTTGGATACGATGAAGTCTACCGGACGGCTGAAATCCATGGCGGTTCCTCCGGCAGGGGCTACGATGGCTCCTTCGGTGGCGGTGTAGGTGGGGACGAGCTTCGTTATATCGGCGGAAGCCGGTACCTGAACCAGAATGTTCTGGTTTTGCTGGTCGATGATACCGCTATACATATCATTCAGTTGGAATGTCAGAATCCGCGCTTCATCGTATCTCGTTTGGATGACGTATTGCTGGAATACGTTGCCATTGGATACTTTTACAGTCTGCGTCATGTTCAGATTCAGTACATCTCCCTGCTTGAGGGTCGCCTCGGCGCCTGCCGGCAGTTGTATGTCGGTCACTGTCATTGCCGCCATATCGTAGTCTTCCGGCAGGGTGATGGTGATAGTCTCTTTTTGAGGGTCGATGGCGCCGGAGTAGTTGTCCAGCGCAAAGGATTTGATGGCGGTGTCTTCGTTCAGTCTGAGCGCGCTGCTGTTGTCATCGCTGCATCCCGTAGCCAATAATAGGATGGCTGTGAGGAAAGACAGGTTAAATATATTCAGGATTGATTTCATTCTTTTCTGTTTTTGAAGGTAAAATGATGTTTCCATTCCCGCAGAGGAGTTACCAGTTGCCGCAGTTCTGTGCATATCTTCCGTTGCTGGCACTGATTTGCGCAAACGGTATGGGCAGGTACTCGTTTTTGTTTTTGGTAAACGAGGCGTTGGAGTAGATACTGCAATCGGCTGCTTCTTCGGCATAGTACTTGTTCAGTACTTCGGCCGCTTCACCCCAGCGTACGAGGTCGAAGAAACGGTCGCACTCCATGGCAAGTTCCACACGACGCTCGAACTTCAGCATTTTCAAGGCATCGGTTTGGCTGTATGTACCGTTGTAAGACTCTACCTTAATCTTTACGCCATAGTCCTCGGCATAATTCTTTATCACACTGGTACTTGCGGTAATGCTCTGACCGGCACGGCTGCGTACTTCGTTTATCAGGCTTACGGCTTCTTCGATCCGGCCGTCGTTCAGTTGAATCAGAGCTTCGGCACGCATCAGCAATACATCGGCATAGCGCAGTACGATGTGGTTCATAGGCGTGCCCCAATAACTACCTTTCACCAGATAACCGCCGTCGGGGTCTACGTTCTGTTTCAGGGTGACGTTATAGCCGTACAGACCGCCGCTACGGCTCCATGTATTGTTTTTCTTCATCATGTATTTGGTGTTGAATTCGTAAGGAAACTCCGGCATACCTACCGTGAGGAACAGACGCGGGTCGGCGTTGTCCTCGGCCTTGTCGTAGTTCTTGGTGTTGAAGCTGTCGAATAACGGATGTCCGCCGGCATCGGTACGGAAAGCGTTTACCAAGTTCTGACTGGGTTTGTAGAAGTCGTTACCGCCGTCTGTCACCCCCGGAATATTGGGTACAATCAGACCGTTGGACCAGTTACAGTTACCGTTCTTTGTTCCGTCGTTCATGGAGTATTGCATGGCCCACAGAGATTCCACACCGTTTTCATATTCCGGTTCAGGACGGAAGTTGTTGTGAAAATCCGGTTCCAGACCATAGCCGCCTGCGCTCATGATGCTCTTGTCCGTGTATTTCACCACTTGAAGAAGGTCTTCCGCATTAATGGAAGTTACTTCGTTGGTGGCATCGTCGTCCTGACGGTATGCTTTGTACAGATATGTTTTTGCCAGATAAGCCGCAGCGGCAGCACGGGTAGGGCGTCCTTTGTCCTCTTGGGTAACCGGCAGGTTCTTGTAGGCGAACTCAAAGTCTCCGGCTATCTCCGCCCAGCTCTCGTCGTTGGTATAGACATCGTTGGACAAGTTGTTATAACCTTCCTGATCCAGCGTCTCATCATTGGCTATGACTATCTTCTTGAAAAGCTGTTTCAGCAGGAAATGTCCGTGTCCGCGCAGGAAACGCATTTCCGCGATACGCTGCTGCTTTTCCGGGTAGGTGGTTTCGTCCATCCCGTTCAGAGATTTTAAAGCCATGTTTACGCGTGAGATGCTGTTGTATAACCGTTGCCAGATGTCGCTGATGTTCCATGCGGTGGTCATGATACCTTGCGAGGTTTCCAACGCGTGAAACACATCGCCGTCTTCCGTACCGTTGCCGCCTTTGTAAGCGTCATCCGAGCGGACATCGTAGTTCCATAAGGAGAAAGAGGAGTTGATATCCTCGGCGCTGATCCATACGGCGTATGCCGAAATCACCAGGTTGTCTATATAAGCCGGGTCTTGCAGTTGTTCTTCGTCCACACTTCCCTGCGGTGTCTGGCTTTCCAGGAAGTCGGAGCATCCGGTGCATATCCATGCGAGTCCGAAGATAAGGGTATATACTAAATTCTTCATGGTTTTTCTATTTGTTGTTCATTGTATTAAAAGCTGACGTTCACGCCAAAAGTGATATTCAAAGGAATGGGGTAGCCGTAGTTCACGTTTTCCGGGTCTACTCCGGTGAAATCTTTGCTCTTGATGGTGAGCAGGTTCTGTGCGCTGAGGTAGAAGCGCAGGCGCTCCATGCGGATTTTCTCCGCCCATGCTTTCGGTACGTTGTAGCCTACCTGCAGATTACGCAGTTTCAGGAATGAACCGTTCTCCACATAATAGGTGGATACGCGTTTCTCGTTGTTACTGTCGTTACGGGCAAGCGCCGGAATGTCGGAACCGGGATTGGCGGGCGACCAGGCATCGAGTACGCGTTTGCCTTTGTTCAGGAAGCCGATGTTGAGGCCGCTCCACAGGTCGGTTTCTTTCTTTAAATCACTGATGATGTCTACTCCTTGCACGCCTTGCCAGAACATGGTAAGGTCGAAGTTCTTATATTCCAAATAGATATTGATACCGTAGCTGAAAGCAGGCGTAGGGTCGAATATCCATTGTTGGTCTTTCTCGTTGATGATACCGTTGCCGTCCAGGTCGCGCCAGCGGATGCGTCCCAAGCCTGCACCTTCCTGAGTGGCGTGGTTGTCGATTTCTTCCTGTGACTTGAAAAGGCCGTCGGCTACGTAGCCTACCTGTGCCCCGTTGGGGTGTCCTATCACACTTTCCACGCCGTTTCCACCAAAAGTTCCGTTGGCCGCTACCGTGGCGGGCAAGGCGGTGATTTTGTTGCGGTAAGAGGAGAGGTTTGCATTGATGTCGTACTTCAGTCCGAACTTTGTACTGTTGCGGTAGCCTAAGTTCAGTTCAAAACCCTTGTTTTCCATTTCACCGGCATTAATCCACTGCTTGCTTCCTTCACCCATGGTGGCGATGCCTGCCATTTCTACCAGAATGTCGGTCGTCTTTTTATAGTACCAGTCGAACGAACCGTACAGTGTCTGGTCGAAAAGGGAAAAGTCGAAACCGAGGTCGGTTTGTGTGGTGGTTTCCCATTTGATACCGTTGTTGCCGAGTTGGTCGCGTTTGAAACCGGATTGAAGAATGCTTCCGCCATTGCTTCCCGTGATGTCGTAGGAAGTTCCGTAGCTTCCGCCGCCGTTTTCCGTTCCGGCGTAGTTGGGCACATAAATCGTATAACGGGCGTTGTTGCTGATTTCCTGATTACCGGTCTGTCCCCAGGACGCGCGTATTTTCAAATCGTCCAGCCATTGGATGCTTTTCATGAATTCTTCCTGACTGAGACGCCAGCCGGCGGAAACCGACGGGAAGGTGGCATAGCGGTTGTCCTTGCCGAAGCGCGAAGAACCGTCACGACGTACGGTAAGCGACAGCAGATATTTGTCGTTGTATGTATAGTTCAGCTTTCCGAAGAAAGAAACCAGCGAGTAACCTTCGCCTGCACCGTAGGACTGCGCCGTGCCTACACCGGCATCCGGCCACATATAGTCGGGCGTAAGGATGGAAAAGTTTTCTTTGTAGCCTGAGAAATGTATATCGTCCTCACGGTTCAGCTCCACACCCAACATTACGTCTCCGCGGTGTTTGCCGACTTCCATGTTATAGGTGGCGATGGCATTCCACATCCATTTGGTCCAATGCTCTTGCTTTGCCTCTATGGCATTCTTGTCGTTGGCTACGTTACCTTCCGTGATGGGATAGGTAAAGATGCGTTGTTGCTTCTGTGAATAGTCTATGCCGAACGTAGAGCGGAGATTGAAGTTCTTGAATGGGTTCAGGTTGACGTATGCATCGCCGAACATGCGCCAGTATGTGTAGCGGTTGTCGGCATTGCGTTGCAGGCGCGCTACCGGATTTTCGCGGTCGGGATAGCCGCTGACGGGGCCGGCAAATTCACCTTCGGTAGTATATACCGGTAGTGAAGGATTGGCTTGCAGCACGTTTTGCAGGAATCCGCCGGGAGCTTGCACTTCGCTGGTACGGTTTACGGTGAAGTGCTCGCCTACGGTCAGCAGATTGTCTATCAGCTTGTAGTCGGCATTCATACGGGCGGATATACGGTCGAAATCGGTATCTTTGATGATACCCAGATTCTTGTAATATCCTAAGGAGAAGAAAGAAGAACCTTTCTCCGAGCCGTTGCTCACGGATACGTTGTATTGTTGGATGATACCTGTGCGTGTGGTACGGTCGAACCAGTCGGTGTCTGCGGCGGGTACTGTGCCGGCGGCATCCAGATACTTGCGCATGCTGATGCCGTTGAGTTGCGGGTAACCGTTTGCGCCGTAGTTCCAGTCATAGAGGTAGCCCAAGTTGTTAGTGTTCGGGTCTTGTCCTTCGTTCACGTAGGCTTGCCACATGGCGCGGCCGTATTCTTCGGCGTTCAGCACTTCCAGCTTGTTGGTGTACATGGAAGCGGAAACGGAAGCGTCGAAGTTAATCTTGAGTTGCCCTTCTTTACCTTTCTTTGTGGTAATGATGATGACGCCGTTGGCGGCGCGGCTACCGTAGATAGAGGCGGAAGCGGCATCCTTCAGTACCTGTATGGATTCGATGTCACTGCCGTTCAGTTCGTGCATACCGCCTTTGGTGGGTACGCCGTCGATGATGTAGAGCGGGTCGTTGTTGTTCAGCGTACCTACGCCGCGAATACGGATGGTGGTACTGCCGCTCGGATTACCGTCGGCCGTAATGTTCATGCCCGGTACACGCCCCTGCATGGCTTTCATCGGATTGTTTTCGTTCTGCTTGGCTATCTCGTCCATGCTCACTACGGAGATGGAACCGGTAAGGTCGGCCTTGCGCTGGGTGGTGTAGCCGGTTACTACTACTTCCTGCAACATTTCCGAATCCTCGTGCATGATGACGGTCATGGATGTTTCCGCTTTCAGGGTCAGTGTTTGGTAGCCTATATAAGAGAAAGTGATTTCGGAGCCCGGCTTTACGGTGAGGGTGAAGTTGCCGTCTATATCCGTAATCGTTCCGTTGGTTTTATCTGCCTTATCCACAACGGATGCCCCGATGATGGGGTAGCTGTCGGTAGCAGAAGTTACCGTTCCCTTTATTTGGATGTTTTGCGCATAGACAAAACCGCATAATCCTAAAAGGAACATCATAATGCTAAGTTTTCTCATACATTATAAATTTATTGTTAACAGTTATCTTGTGAATTCTCAAAACAGCTTTCCCGATCATGTTTTGATGTTGCAAAGTAAATGGTTTGTATTGAAACAGGCTATAAAAAATGATACGGATGCTGCGAAATTTGTTTCATGGTATGGGGCTGACCGCGCCCAGGAGATAGCCTGGTATCATTTTTAGCAGCATTTGTAACATTTGTGTTAGCCCTTTTCGCTTTTATTCCTTTTCTTTGCAATGTGCTTTCCCGAGCATTGAGCGAGTTCATAAAGTAAACATTAAATTTAATACCTGATTTTGAAAATGAAGCATTACTCCCATAGAACACTTCTTCCTTTTTGGGGAAAGGTTATTGTAACTTCTCTTATTATAATAATGAATATCGGCATTTGTGCGGCGCAGTCTGCCGGACTGAAAATCCATTATCTGGGTGCAAACCACAGTTTGGTGCAGGTGCGGGAACCGCAGAAATATCTTTTGTTGCCGGTGGAAGAGGCTGCTCCCGAAGCTACCGTCAATGTATTGGTGAACAATAAGACAGACCGGAGTTTTCAGGTTCGCCTGGCTGTCAACCGTATCGACTATCTCGTTCCGTTTGATTTGGAGCAGTATAAAGGCAAGACGGTAACTTTCGATATTCATACCGGCAACAGCCGTGCCAATGTACGTGATGCCATGGCGGATGCATGTTGGAAAGAACTGAGGCTCTCCGATACGTTTGATGATGCCAACCGTGAGGAATTTCGTCCTCTTTACCACCATTCTCCCCTTTATGGCTGGATGAACGATCCTAACGGGATGTTTTACAAGGACGGAGAATACCACCTCTACTACCAGTGGAACCCATACGGCTCTATGTGGGGCAACATGAACTGGGGACATTCATCCAGCAAGGACTTGATAAGCTGGCAGCATCATCCGGTAGCCATACAGCCCAACGGCTTGGGCACTGTGTTCAGCGGTAGCAGTGTGGTGGATAAGGATAATACGGCAGGTTTCGGAAAGGGAGCTGTGATTGCCATTTATACTTCGGCGGGAGCCAGCCAGATGCAAAGCCTTGCGTATAGTCTGGACAACGGAATGACTTTCCATGTCTATGAAAACAATCCTATCATTGCCGCCGACAAGGAATGCCGCGACCCGAATATGTTCTGGCACGAGAAGAGCGGTAAATGGATTCTCATTTTGGCGGCCGCTCTGGAAAAGGAAATGTGGATATATTCCTCTCCCGATTTGAAGAACTGGACGAAGGAGAGCAGCTTCGGCCATGGATATGGCGCGCAGGATGGCGTATGGGAGTGTCCGGACCTCATGGAATTGCCCGTTCGCGGAACAGACCGTACAAAATGGGTACTGATTTGCAATATCAATCCCGGTGGACCTTTCGGCGGAAGCGCGGCACAGTATTTTGTCGGTGACTTTGACGGGAAGACCTTTACTTGCGATACCAAGCCCGAAGTAACCAAATGGATGGATTACGGTAAAGACCATTATGCCGCCGTATCCTGGAGCAATGCGCCCGAAAAGCGACATACCGTGATTGCCTGGATGAGCAACTGGCAATATGCCAACAATGTACCTACCAAACAGTTCCGCAGCGCCAACACATTGCCGCGCGACATCGAATTGTACGAAGGCAGTGACGGTGAGCTCTATTTGGCCGTAACCCCTGCACCGGAAGTAAATGCATTGCGTGCAGGCAAGGCGTTGAAATACGGCTCTTTTTCTGCCGGAACAAAGAAGGTTTCCCGAAAACTTCCGGTCGAGAACAGCGGTATCTGTGAGATTAACCTCGAGCTGCTTCCCCGTTCGGCAGGTAAAGTATACATTACGCTGTCCAATGATAAGGATGAACGGACTGTGATGACTTACGACTTGGAGAACTCCACATTCAGCATGGACCGTACTGCAAGCGGACTTACGGATTTCAATAAGGATTTCCCTGCCATAACCGTAGCTCCCTGTCCGGCAGAAGCCAAGCTGCGTCTGCGTCTGTTTGTAGACCGTTGCAGCGTCGAAGCTTTCGAGGGTGACGGACGTTTTGCCATGACAAACCTTGTATTCCCGCAGCATCCTTACACTACCGTTTCCGTTGCCGTAGATAAAGGGCGTTGTAAAGTCAACGACTTGACTGTAAATTCTTTAAAAGTTAACAACTAAATTCCGATATCTTATGAATAACAATAATAATTCGCTTGCAAAGCTGCTTCCTATGATGCTTTGCTTCTTCGCCATGGGGTTTGTAGACCTTGTAGGCATCGCTTCCAACTATGTAAAAGCAGATTTAAACCTGACTGATTCCCAGGCAAATATATTTCCTTCTCTTGTGTTCTTCTGGTTCCTTATCTTCTCCGTACCTACGGGTATGTTGATGAACCGCATCGGACGCAAGAAAACGGTACTTCTCAGTTTGGTCGTGACTTTTGCATCCCTGTTGTTGCCGGTTTTCGGAGACGGGTATGCGCTGATGCTGATTTCGTTCTCGTTACTGGGTATCGGTAATGCGTTGATGCAGACATCGCTCAATCCGCTGCTTTCTAATGTTGTCAGCGGCGAGCGGTTGGCCAGTTCGCTGACTTTCGGACAGTTTGTAAAGGCGATCGCTTCTTTCCTTGCTCCTTATATCGCCATGTGGGGGGCTACGCAGGCTATACCTTCGTTGGGTATGGGCTGGAGAGTACTGTTTCCCGTTTATATGGTGATAGCGGTTGTAGCTATCCTATGGCTGGGCACTACGTCTATTCGTGAAGAAAAGGAAGAAGGACGTCCCTCTACTTTCGGCGAATGTCTTGCTTTGCTGGGGAAACCGTTTATATTGCTTTGTTTTCTGGGTATTATGTGCCATGTGGGTATCGATGTAGGTACGAATACCACTGCACCCAAGATATTGATGGAACGTCTGGGTATGTCACTTGCCGATGCGGGGTTTGCAACAAGTCTTTATTTCATTTTCCGTACGGCAGGTTGTTTCCTCGGAGCCTTTATTTTGCAGAAGTTATCTGCGCGAACTTTCTTCGGAATCAGTGTGTTGTGTATGCTGGTGGCGATGATAGGGCTGTTCGTTTTCCAGGAGATGACGATGATATATGTGTGTATCGCTCTGATTGGTTTCGGCAACTCGAATATTTTCCCTGTTATTTTCTCGCAAGCGTTGCTGGCGATGCCGCAGAAGAAGAACGAAGTCAGCGGGTTGATGATTATGGGGTTGTTTGGCGGTACGATATTCCCGCTTGCCATGGGTGTGGCAAGTGACGCTATCGGTCAAAGCGGAGCGGTGGCCGTGATGACGGTGGGAGTACTGTACTTGTTTTTCTATATGATGAGAATGAAACGCTGACACTTTTGCGAGCGACTCTGCAAGGTATTGTGAGAGGGGGGTATCTCAGTCGTATACAGAGATACCCTGAGTATACGACTGAGCCTATCTGTGTATACGACTGAATAGGGCTCGATATGCGACCCTGTTTCTTTACCTTTTGCAATAACGATGACAATATGTAAAACTGTAAAATAATAATATCATGAATCAGATTGTAGTAGGAATGGGTGAGGCGCTTTGGGATTGCCTGCCCGAAGGAAAGAAAATCGGCGGTGCTCCGGCAAACTTTGCCTATCATGTATCGCAATTCGGCTTTGACAGCCGCGTAGTCAGTGCGGTAGGCGCTGATGCCGACGGTGATGAAATACTGGAAGTGTTTGCGCAGAAAGGTCTGCGTACGCAGATTGAACGTGTGCCTTATCCTACGGGCACGGTGCAAGTGACGCTCGATGCGATGGGCGTGCCCTGTTATGAAATAAAAGAGGGTGTGGCTTGGGACAATATACCTTTTACGGATGAGCTGAAACGTCTGGCTCTGAACACGCGCGCCGTATGCTTCGGTTCTTTGGCGCAGCGCAATGAGGTCAGCCGCATTACGATAAACCGTTTTCTCGATACCATGCCGGACTGTGAGGAACAATTGAAGATATTCGACATCAACCTGCGTCAGGGCTTTTATACCAAAGAGATACTATGTGACTCTATGCGTCGTTGCAATGTCTTAAAAATCAATGATGAGGAGTTGGTGACAATCAGCCGTATATTCGGTTATCCGGGTATCGACTTGCAGGACAAGTGCTGGATTCTTCTTGCTAAATACAATCTGAAAATGCTTATCCTCACTTGCGGTACAAACGGCAGCTATGTATTTACTCCGGGAGTTGTATCGTTCCAGGAGACCCCGAGAGTGCCCGTTGCCGATACGGTAGGCGCAGGCGACTCATTTACCGCTGCTTTTACATCGGCTGTTCTTAGCGGTAAACCGGTGCAGGAAGCTCATAAACTGGCAGTGGAAGTTTCAGCTTATGTATGTACGCAGAGCGGGGCGATGCCGGAATTGCCGCAGGTATTGAAAGACAGAATCTGATTTTTTTGTTATCTTTGCTCATCTGCAATCACTTAAACTCAGCGAAAGAAGATGAGACGATATATTTACCTGTTACTGTTTGTTCTGTTGGTATGTGGCGGCATAGTGACTTCCTGTTCCCGGCATGAGGTACGTTTCCATATCGGAGTATCGCAATGCAGCGATGACGAGTGGCGCCACCAGATGAATAATGAAATGTTGCGTGAAGCTCTTTTCTACGATGGCGTAGAAGTGGAGATACGTACAGTGAAAGATGATAATGCCAGGCAGGCAGAGGATATCAGACACTTTATAGAGGCGGGAGTGGACTTATTGATAGTCGCTCCCAATGAAGCCGAACCCATAACCCCGGTTGTAGAAGAAGCCTACGACCGGGGTATCCCTGTTATTGTGGTAGACCGCAGAATCCTTTCCGAAAAGTATACCGCTTATGTCGGAGCCGACAATTACGAAATAGGCAAGGCGATAGGTAAATATGTGTCCAATATGCTTCATGGAAAAGGTACGGTAGTAGAGATTGCGGGATTGGCGGGTTCTACTCCTGCCATAGACCGCCATGAAGGATTTATGAGTGTCATATCCGCTTGTCCGGACATTCGGCTGCTGGCAAAAGAAGACGGTGCTTGGTTGCGCTCGCGGGCGGAAGAGAGAATGGATACTTTGCTCGACCGTTTTCCGGAAATAGATGTCGTCTATGCCCAAAACGACCGTATGGCTGCCGGAGCATATGCGGCCGCCATGCGCCGGAAAAGGGAAAAGGAGATGCGTTTTGTCGGTACGGATGCCATTCCCGGTGAGGGCTACGGGGTGGAACAGGTACTTTCGGGCGAATTGGATGCCACATTTATCTATCCCACAGGCGGTGACCGTGTCATGCAGATCGCGATGGATATTCTGAATAAACGGGACTTCCCCCGCGAAACGATTCTGAATACTTCGGTGGTAGACCGTGATAATGCGCTTATCATGAAGATGCAGACTGCCCATATCAGTTCACTCGATGAGAAGATTGAAACCTTGAACGGAAAAATCAATCAGTATCTGGCACGCTATGCCACACAGCAAGTAGTTTTGTATGGCAGCCTGCTGGTGCTTCTGTTGGTCGTGGGGTTACTGGTTGCCGTTTATCTTTCCTTGCGTACAAAGAATAGGCTGAACCGTGAGCTTTCCCTTCGGAGGGAACAACTGGAACAACAAAGAGACCAGCTGGAACTGCAGAAAGACCAGTTGGAACGGCTCTCTCGTGAACTGGAGGCCGCCACGCATGCCAAACTGGTATTCTTCACCAACGTTTCCCACGATTTCCGTACGCCGTTGACCCTGATTGCAGACCCCGTAGACCAACTTCTTGCCGACCGCTCTATTAGTGAACAATCGCACCAACTGTTGGAGCTGATGAAGAAGAATGTACATATTCTTTTGCGCCTTGTCAATCAGATTCTTGATTTCCGCAAAGTCGAGAACGGGCGTATGGAGCTGCACCTCGAACCCTTTGATTTACTGAACAGCTTTGAGGGGTGGAATGATTCGTTCCGTGTGGCTCTGCTTAAAAAGCATATTGCTTTCAGCTTTGAACCTGCTTCCGGTGTAGACTATCGGATGCTGGCGGATGCCGAGAAAATGGAACGCATTTATTTCAATCTTCTTTCCAATGCGGTGAAGTACACACAGGAGAATGGAAAGATTGTGGTACGCCTCGAAGCGGAAGACCGTCACTTCCGGTTGTCGGTATTCAATTCGGGCAGTTATATTTCCACCACTGATGTCGAGGCTATTTTTGAACGTTTCTATCAGGTAGGCGGCCATCAGGCCGGTACGGGTATCGGTCTCGCCTTGGTGCGTGCTTTTGTGGAAATGCATGGCGGTAATATCATGGCGCACAGCAATGAGAAAGGAACTACTTTCACCGTCACTCTCCCGAAACGGGATGTGTCGCAGTATCATCCCGCCGTACCGACCCTGCCTGCCGATGAGAAAGATATTGCGTTCACATTGGTGGATGCGGATATTCCGACAGAAGAGGGGATGACGGAGGATGATTGTCCGACGGTGCTTGTCATTGATGATAATGCCGATATACGCCATTATGTCAAGGCTTTGCTTTCCAAGGAATATCGCGTACTGGATGCGGCGGACGGTGCGGCAGGCATCCGTCTTGCTATGAAATATGTGCCCGATGTGATTATATCCGATGTCATGATGCCCGGTATGGACGGTCTGGAATGTTGCCGTCGTCTGAAAGGGGAATTGCAGACTTGTCATATCCCGGTTATCCTGCTGACTGCCTGTTCGCTCGACGAACAGCGTATACAGGGTTATGACGGCGGTGCGGATTCTTATATATCCAAGCCTTTCAACTCGCAACTGCTGCTCTCGCGCATCAGGAATCTTATTACGAACCACAGACAGTTGAAACAATTCTTCGGTGACAGCCAGTCGATAGAGAAAGAATCTATCAGCGAGCTTGATAAAGATTTTGTTACCCGTTTCAAGGCTTTGGTGGGCGAGAAGATGAAAGACCCGGAACTGAATGTTGAAGATTTGGGACGTGATATGGGAATGAGCCGCGTACAGCTTTACCGCAAACTAAAGTCGCTTACCAACTATTCTCCCAATGAACTGTTGCGCCAGATGCGCTTGAAGAAAGCCGCTTCTTTGCTTGCCGCTTCCGATATGACTATCGCCGAGGTTGCTTATGAAGTAGGCTTCTCATCGCCGTCTTATTTTACGAAATGCTACAAGGAACAGTTCGGTGAAAGTCCTACCGATTTCCTAAAACGCAAAGGATGACATAGTCCGCCGGCAAAACGAATTTCAGTTATCGTATTGTCTTTCATTTCAGCATTTGCGGCAAATTATCCCTGCCCCAGAAGTAATATACGGCCAAGCCGATCCAGCTGGTCAGTATCACGAGGATGATTGCTACCAACCTCTTTTCGGTAGCGATGCCTCTCCATCGCCATATTTCCATTGCCGCCCTGATTGTCAGGATGACGCCGATTATCCAAATAATAAATCCGATCATACTATTTTCTTTCTTTTGTAAACAAATAGAGACTGCGTCCGGTTCACGGAGCAGTCTCTATTTTAGTGTATTATTTCAGTATCTGAAATTATTCGGCAACTTCAGCGCCCCAGTTTTCTTTAGAAAGACGCTTGTAGCTGTTGTAACGCCATTTAGCGTTTTCTTCAGCAGCCTTGAACAGCTCGTCGGCTTCCTGCGGATATTGTTTCATTACGGATGCGTAACGAACTTCACCCTTCAAGAAGTCTTGGAAGCCTGTCCAATCCGGTTCTTTGCTATCCAGCGTGAACGGATTCTTACCTTCAGCTTCCAGAGCCGGGTTATAACGCCACAAGTGCCAGTAACCGCACTTAACGGCTTTTTCTTCTTCAGCCTGGCTCTTACCCATACCTGCCTTCAAACCGTGGTTGATACACGGAGCGTAAGCGATGATGAGTGACGGACCGGGATATGCTTCTGCTTCGCGGATAGCCTTCAAAGTCTGAGCCTGGTCGGCACCCATAGCGATTTGAGCAACATATACATAACCGTAAGTGGTAGCCATCAGACCGAGGTCTTTCTTGCGTACGCGCTTACCTGCAGCGGCAAACTTAGCGATAGCGCCTACCGGAGTAGCTTTAGAAGACTGACCGCCGGTATTGGAGTAAACCTCAGTATCCAGAACGAGGATGTTAACGTCCTTACCGCTTGCGATTACATGGTCGAGGCCACCGTAACCGATATCGTAAGAAGCACCGTCACCACCGATGATCCACTGGCTGCGTTTAACCAGATATTGAGACAGACCTGCGATAGTCTTGCAGTTGTCGCATTTGTCTTTGGCTGCTTCTACCATAGGAATGATCTTTTCAGCCAATTCCTTAGTCTTGTCCGCATCGTACATGTTCTCAATCCAAGCCTGGAATACTTCTTTGTATTCAGCCGGAGTACCTTCTGCCGCGATAGCTTCTTCCATAGCCTTCACGATACGTGCACGCATCTTTTCGTTAGCGAGCTCCATACCCAGACCGAATTCGCAGAAGTCTTCGAACAGTGAGTTAGCCCAAGCGGGACCATGACCCTTTTCGTTCTTGGTATAAGGAGTGGAAGGAACAGAACCTGAGTAGATGGAAGAACATCCGGTAGCGTTAGCAACCATTTCACGGTCACCGAACAACTGAGAAATCAGTTTCACATACGGAGTTTCACCACAACCTGAGCAAGCGCCGGAGAACTCGAACAACGGAGTTGCGAACTGAGAGTTCTTAACGTTAGCCTTGATGTCAACCAGGTGTTGTTTGCTCTTCACGTTTTCTGCGCAGTAAGTCCAGTTGGCAGCTTCTGCCAGTTGGCTTTCAAGATGCTTCATGGTAAGAGCCTTGCCACCCTTCTTCGGGTTGCCCGGACAAACATCGGCACAGTTACCGCAGCCCAGACAGTCAAGAACGTCAACCTGGATACGGAATGTCATACCGTCGAATACCTTGCCGACAGCTTTCAGCTGGGCGAATTCAGCGCCCTTCTGCTCTTCAGCGTCGAGAACGAACGGACGGATAGAAGCGTGAGGACAAACGTAAGCACACTTGTTACACTGGATACAGTTTTCAGGATTCCATTCAGGAACGAAAGCTGCCACACCGCGTTTTTCGTATTTAGCCGTACCTTGTTCCCAAGTACCGTCTTCGATACCCTTGAACGCAGATACTTTCAGCAAGTCGCCGTCCTGTGCGTTGATAGGACGAACCACTTCGTTGATGAATGCAGGGTCGTTGTTTTCTGCTTTGGCGTCGTCAGCGAGGTTAGCCCAAGCCGGGTCAACGGCGAGCTGCTTGTATTCGCCACCACGGTCAACGGCAGCGTAGTTCTTGTTCACTACGTCTTCACCCTTCTTGCCGTAAGACTTAACGATGAATTTCTTCATCTGTTCAACAGCCTGTTCTACGGGAATTACACCTGTGATACGGAAGAATGCGGACTGGAGAATGGTATTGGTACGGTTGCCCAAACCGATTTCCTGTGCAATCTGAGTTGCGTTGATATAGTAAACAGAGATATTGTTCTGCGCGAAGTATTTCTTCACCTTGTTGGGCAGGTTCTTAGCCAACTCTTCACCTTCCCAGATGGTATTCAGCAAGAATGAGCCGTTCTTGCGCAGACCACGGGTTACATCGTACATGTGCAGGTAAGCCTGAACGTGGCAAGCCACAAAGTTCGGAGTATTTACCAAATATGTGGAGCGGATCGGAGTATCGCCGAAACGCAGGTGAGAACAAGTGAAACCGCCTGATTTCTTAGAGTCGTAAGAGAAGTAAGCCTGGCAGTGCTTGTCGGTGTTGTCACCGATAATCTTTACGGAGTTCTTGTTGGCGCCTACTGTACCGTCAGCACCCAAGCCGTAGAACTTAGCTTCGAACATACCTTCGCCGCCCAATGCGATTTCTTCTTCCTGAGGAAGAGAAGTGAAAGTAACGTCGTCCACAATACCGATAGTGAAGTGGTTCTTCGGCATCGGCATGGCCAGGTTCTTGTAAACCGCGATGATTTGTGCAGGAGTAGTGTCCTTAGAACCCAAACCGTAACGGCCGCCTACGATAACCGGAGCGTTTTCCGCACCGTAGAAGCAGTCTTTTACATCGAGATACAACGGTTCGCCGTTAGCGCCCGGTTCTTTCGTACGGTCGAGTACGGCAATCTTCTTGGCAGTTTTGGGAACGGCGGCAAGGAAGTGCTTGGCAGAGAACGGACGATACAAGTGAACGGCAACCAAACCAACCTTTTCGCCATTGGCAACGAGGTAGTCGATAGCTTCGCGGGCAGCTTCCGTTACAGAACCCATAGCGATGATTACGCGTTCGGCATCTTCTGCGCCGTAGTAATCGAACAAACCGTACTTGCGGCCTGTGATTTTGGAAATCTCGTTCATGTATTCCTCAACGATAGCGGGAACAGCCTCGTAGTAGTTGTTGCAGGATTCACGGTGTTGGAAGAAGTGGTCGGGGTTTTCGGCCATACCACGGGCAACCGGGTTCATCGGGTTCAGTGCGCGTGCACGGAATTCAGCCAAGGCTTCCTGATCGATGAGCGGAGCGAGGTCGTCGTTTTCCAACATTTCGATCTTCTGGATTTCGTGAGAAGTACGGAAACCGTCGAAGAAGTTCATGAACGGAACGCGAGACTTGATGGTAGCCAGGTGGGCAACACCTGCCAAGTCCATAACTTCCTGTACAGAACCTTCGGCCAACATGGCGAAACCTGTCTGACGTGCAGACATTACGTCCTGGTGGTCACCGAAGATACACAGTGCATGGCTTGCCAAAGTACGTGCGGATACGTGGAATACGCAAGGCAGGAATTCACCGGCAATCTTGTACATATTCGGTATCATCAGCAACAAACCTTGTGAAGCGGTGTACGTAGTAGTCAGCGCACCTGCCTGCAAAGAACCGTGAACGGCACCGGCAGCACCACCTTCGGATTGCATTTCCTGTACCAATACTGTTTCGCCGAAGATATTTTTGCGACCTGCGGCAGCCCATTCGTCTACGTATTCAGCCATCGTAGAAGAGGGAGTGATAGGATAGATGGCGGCTACTTCCGAGAACATATACGAGATATGCGCTGCAGCCTGATTACCATCACAAGTAATGAATTTCTTCTGTTTAGTCATAACTAAATTGAATTTATTAAGTAAAAAAATCTCTTTGTCTGTAAATCCTAATACAGGAAACCGAACAACCAGAGCGGTATTTGATTGCCTCGGCCTATCTCCGCCTTGTGCAATGCGTACGTCACTCCCGGATTGTTTTTAATCCTCACGCCTTCCTGACAAATCTTGAAAGGCATCACTTCGTCCACCATGAACGAAATGTTCTTGTCGCCTTTGTTCACTTTGTGGTCTTTCCACATTGTGTTTACAAAGAACGTTTCCAGTACATCCTGCTCTTCCACCTTTACGGGATAGATGGAGTACATCAGATTGGAGTTGTGCATCATTATCTTCGACGGCTTTTTGGGGAATTCCTCTCCTTTCGGGTACACCATGTTGATAAGTCGTGCATCTGCCAGATACTTGATGTAATTCATCACCGTGGCTCTGGATGTCTGTATGTCGTTGGCCAGTTGGCTTACGTTGGGCGCTTTCGGTCCGTCCACGGCCAACAAATATAGTAATTTTTTTATCTTGGAGAGATATTTCAGCTCTATTTGTTTAATAAGAAGAATATCTACTTCCACCATCATGTTCATCGTCTTCAACAGATTCTCCGAGAAATTACGCTTTTCGAGGAAGAAAGGATAGAAGCCGTGGTGCATATAATCTTGGAAATAGTCCAGCGGGCGCACTTTGGAAAGAATGCCTTTGGCTATCTGCTCGTGGTTGCTCAGTATTTCTTCCAGCGAGTAGCAGCGGAACTTCATGCCTGTTTGCAGGTTCAGGTACTCGCGGAAAGAGAAGCCGCGCAGGTTATAACTTTTTACGATGTCCCGCAGTTCCAGATTCTCCTCTTTCAGGCGCATCACGGACGAACCGGTAAAGACAATCTTCAGATTGGGAAAGCGGTCGTAGCACAGGCGCAGTTCCTTGCTCCAGTCCGGATGCTTGAATACTTGGTCTATCAACAGTACTTTTCCGCCGCGGCGTTGAAATTCGTAAGCGAAGTCCACGATGCTGTGACCGGAGAAGTAGAAGTTATTCATGTTGATGAAGAGGCACGAACGGTCGGTACCGAATTTCTCTTTGGCGTATTGCAGCAGGAATGTGGTTTTACCTACCCCACGAGTGCCTTTGATACCGATAAGACGGTCGTTCCAGTCAATCTCGTCCATGAGGTCGCGGCGAACGGGGGCATTCGTATGCTCTACCAGATAAGCGTGTGTTCGGTAAAATGCTTCCATGCTTTAAATTCGGTTTATCGGGCGACAAATATACACCTTTTTTATAGAATTGCAAAGTAGAGATAGCAAAATATCTTGTCCATAGTTAAGTTTTATATATTTGTATGCTGTTCTTTTTCTCTGTAAGTTTGCAGTTCCGAATAATTATGAACTATAATCAATGAAACTATATCTTTTCAATCCGGATTCAGACCTTGCGCTTGCCAATAACGAGGCGAACTACATAGCCCCGGCTTCGGCCCGCCGTATGGCGCAGGACATGGCTTTGCTGCCGATATGGTATACCGCTCCGGACAGTGCGGTACTGGCGCCTTCCGCCTACAATGCGGATTTTTTGCGGAGGATGCGGGAACTTTTCGGGTTGCGGGTGCAACTGGCCACCGAGCCTGAATTGCCCGACTATGCCGAAGCCTCGATTGTGCCGTGGGGATGGAATCCTTCCATTCGCAAATATCTCTTGAAGAGGGGCGTCAATGAAGACAAACTGCCTTCCCCTCGGCTTCTTGCGGACTACCGGTCGCTTTCTTCCCGTATTCAGGCCGTGGAGATGACGCGGCGCATGACGGGGCGTTATCCCGGATACACCTGTGGCGAACATACTCTTGTGAACAATATCGAGGATTGCGAACGCATAGTCAATGCAATGCACGCCTGTTTGCTTAAAGTACCCTGGTCCGGTAGCGGAAAGGGTCTGAACTGGTGCCTGCACGGATTTACGAAGCCCGTTTCCAATTGGTGTGAACGTATTTTGAGAGAGCAAGGTTGCCTTACGGCGGAACCTATATATAATAAGGTGGAAGATTTCGCCCTTGAATTTTATTCCGACGGGTGTGGCGGGGTACGCTTTGCGGGCTGTTCCATGTTTTCCACCAACGAGCACGGCGCATATACCGGCAATCTGCTTGCATCGGACGGGCAGATAGAAGAGATTATTGCACGCTATTTGCCTCTTGAGAAGCTGGAGCGCATTCGTGAAGCTCTCCGTACGGAATTGGCTTCGGTCTATGGGTATACCTATACCGGCTATCTGGGCGTAGACATGATGATTTGCCGGCAAGACAAGGAGAACAAATACCTTGTACACCCTTGCGTGGAGATAAATATGCGTATGAATATGGGTGTCGTCGCCCGCTTGTTTTACGATAGGTTTGCGGCTCCCGGCAGCAAGGGACGTTTCACGGTTGAATACGTTCCCGATAACGGAGCGTTGCGTGCACGGCACGAACAGGATATGCGGAATTATCCGTTGATTGTGGAGAACGGCAGGCTTCTTTCCGGGTATCTGCCGTTGATTCCGGTTACGGGTAAAAACTATTATAGAGCGTATGTCCGGCTCTGATTCCCGCTGTTAATAACAAATCCGGGATTATAAACGTATTGCCTTTGCTTTTCTATCGGCAGGCGGGGCTTTCGTTGCCGCAACGGTCTACGGCGGTAACCGCAAAATATTTCCGGGCAGTCCAGGGACGGATGGGAGCATATATGTATTCCGTTCCCTGTATGCGCTGCGCCACTATGTTCTCAGGGTCGGAGGTATCTACGGGATAGGTGTCGGAACCGTAGATTACATACGTCGGCGCATTCCGCTTGTCGTTGTCTGTGGCGGGTTGCCAGGTGATTCTCCAATATCCTTCGGCCGGTTTCTCGACATTGAGTCGCGTGGGGGCGGTTGGCGGCACATTGTCTATCCACGGCATGGCGGGTTGCAGGGCGGGGGCGGTGTAGTAGTTTTCTTCAAGTATGTCGTACAGTCCCTGCGTATTGTCCATCAGGTACTTCACGCGGTAGTGGCCTTCGCCTGCCAGACCGTGCGCACGGGTGAAGTTTAGTTGCCGTTCCACTTCGTCCACCGTCCAGTTGCCTTCACTTGGGTCGAGGAAGTAGATGCCCAGGCCGGGAATAATCTGTCGGCCGTTGCTTTGTTCCTGCCAGTCGAGGGCGAAAGGATAGAAGCCGTTGCCGCGGAAATACATCATGGGATAGACCTGGTCTTGTATGCCTTCGCCCAGCCAGCCTTGCACATCTTGGTAGACGGTGTGGAAAGCGTTCCAGCCGCGCGACGGATAACGGGAGGTATCGCGGTACTTGCCCACGGGGCAGGTGCTGACTTTCACCCAGGGCTTCAGCGCCTTGACGCCCTTATAGAGATAACGGACTATTTCGGTGATATTGTCCCGCCGCCATTGCGCGAGGTCGCGTCCGTTTCCGTATTTCTTATAGGTATAGCTGTCGGAGAAGCGCAAGGCATGCTCGGGGTAGCGCAGGTAATCGAAATGTACCCCGTCCACATCGTAACGTTCCACGACTTCACGGACGAGGCTCATCAGGTATTCTTTGGTCTGAGGGTGTCCGGGATTGAGAAAGTATTCGCGTTTGTAAGGTACGCAGATAGCCGGTTTGCGTTTGGTGACCGACTCCTTGCCGAGAGCGGCGACATGCTTGCGGTTGCCCAAAGGAATGGTTACCATCCAGGCATGGCATTCCATACCGCGTTTATGGCACTCGGCTACGGCGAAGGCAAGCGGGTCGTAACTGGGGTTGCCGCCGACTTTCCCTGTCAGAATGGAGTTGTAGGGCTCGATTGCGGATTTATAGAGTACGTCGCCACGGGTACGGGTTTGAAACAGTACGGTGTTGAAGTTGGCGGCTTTCAGTTTGTCCAGTATCTCTATGAGCTCGGCCTGCTGCTTGCGGATACCTTCGGGAGTGGTGGCGCGGCTGCGGGGCCAGTCCAGTCCGTAAACGGCGGTGACCCATGCGGCGCGTACCTCATGTTTGGGCGGGCGCTGGGCGGCAAGGGGGAGAAGACAAAAGATATATAATAGTATAAGGTTTAATCTCTTCATAATGCTATCTTGGTTTTGAGTAAATTCACATTTACTTCTTTATTTCTGTTATATTTCACGGCGAAGATAAGTAAATCGCTTGATAAATTTGCGTAGTTTAGTTGGAAACTGTTACATTTGCATACATAAAATACATTAACATTCAGCATATACGTTAAACATTAGCACGCCATGATTACATTTACGCTTTGCCTGCTGGCGCTGATTGCAGGCTATTTCATCTACGGACGCTTTATAGAACACGTATTCGGACCGGACGACCGTAAGACGCCCGCTCTTACGAAAGCCGACGGGGTGGACTATATCCCGCTGCCTACGTGGAAAATCTTTATGATACAATTTTTGAACATTGCAGGCTTGGGTCCGATTTTCGGCGCAATCATGGGAGCCAAGTTCGGTTCGGCATCCTACCTGTGGATAGTGTTCGGAAGTATCTTTGCCGGGGCGGTGCACGACTATTTCGCGGGAATGCTTTCGTTGCGTCACGACGGCGAGAGCCTGCCGGAGATTATAGGCCGCTATCTGGGCGTGACCACCAAGCAGGTGATGCGCGGATTTACCGTTATCCTGATGGTACTCGTAGGAGCGGTTTTTGTGGCGGGGCCTGCCGGACTGCTCGCCAGCCTGACGCCGGAAACGCTGGATACCACTTTCTGGATTGTAGTGGTCTTTATCTATTATGTGCTTGCCACGCTGCTGCCGGTGGATAAGATAATCGGCAAGATATATCCGCTATTCGCCATCGCGCTGTTGTTTATGGCGGTGGGCATCTTGGTAATGCTCTACGTGAATCATCCGGCATTGCCGGAAGTGTGGGACGGGTTGCGGAACACCAATCCCGATGCTTCCGCGCTGCCTATATTTCCCATTATGTTCGTCAGCATCGCATGCGGCGCAATCAGCGGTTTTCATGCTACGCAAAGCCCGTTGATGGCACGTTGCATGACGAGCGAGCGCCATGGCCGTCCCGTATTCTACGGAGCCATGATTACCGAGGGTATCGTAGCTCTTATCTGGGCTGCGGCCGCTACTTATTTCTTCCACGAAAACGGAATGGAGGAGACGAATGCCGCCGTTATCGTGGATGCCATTACGAAGAACTGGTTGGGAACCGTCGGCGGTGTACTGGCTGTGTTGGGAGTGATTGCCGCTCCCATCACCAGCGGAGATACCGCTTTCCGTTCGGCGCGACTTATCGTCGCTGATTTCCTGGGTATGGAACAAAAAACGATGCGCCGTCGTTTATATATCTGCGTACCGATGTTTTTGGCGGCTATCGGATTACTGCTGTACAGCCTGCGCGATAAAGACGGTTTCGATATGATATGGCGTTACTTTGCATGGGCCAACCAGACTTTGTCTGTCTTTACCTTATGGGCTGTCACGGTATATCTGGTGCGCGCGAAGAAGCAATATTTCCTGACGCTGATACCTGCTTTCTTCATGACCTGCGTTTGTACGACCTATGTCTGCATAGCGCCCGAGGGTTTCGGCCTGTCGCATCCGGTGGCCTACGGTATGGGGATAGCCGGTGTCGTGATCGCGTTGGTGTGGTTCGTCGTATGGAAAAACAAACAGACTAAAACTCTTTGACTGATGAAGAAATTCAAGAAATCTACCGGGCTGACCGTAGCCTTGCTTATTTATGTTTCTGCCACCGCGGCGTATTTCCTGCCGCGCAATACGGAAATCAGCGATACGGAGAAGTATGTCACCGTAATCGCTTCGTATGTCATCGTGCTTGTACTGTGGCTGGTGCTCCGTAAGAAAGAAGAGCTGCAACGGAAGCGCCGTGAAGAAGATAGAACAGAACGAAAATAATTATTCACTCAAAAATAAAAACAAGATGAGAAGACTTGCATTACTCGTATGCCTGCTTATTGGCACTGTGGCTGCCCACGCGCAGTTTGAAAAAGGAAAATGGTTCGTAAATCCGTCCATTACCGGACTCAACCTTTCTTATAATACGGAAACGGACAAAGCGCATTTCGGCCTTGAAGCCAAAGGCGGTGCGTTTTTGATGGATAATGTAGCCCTGTTGATAGATGCCGGCGCCAAGTGGCAAGGCGGCGGGACGGATGTCTATACCCTGGGTGTGGGCGGACGTTATTATATCGACAAAGTAGGCGTTTTCCTCGGAGCTGACATCAACCTGAACCGTTATAACTGGGACGGCGGTGACAAAACCCGTTTCGGTTTCGGCTTGGAAGGCGGTTACGCGTTCTTCCTGTCGCGTACGGTAACCATTGAACCTGCCGTTTATTGGGATATAAATAAAGACCGTTCGGAATTCGGACTGAAAGTGGGATTCGGTTTCTACTTCTAAGAGGACGGAAAGGCCTTTTACACGATAGTTGATTTCGTCTCCTAAGATGATTGTTTTTGTCTTAGGGGACGATTTTTTTTGTCTCATGGGATGAAAAAAAACGTCCCGTGAGATGGATTTGTTTATCTCACGAGACGATTCCGACGGGATTATGCGGTTGATTTATTGCAGTTTTTCTTTCAGGAACTGCCCGGTGTAGCTTGCCGCACAGGCCGCTACTTCTTCCGGCGTGCCCGTTGCCACGATGTAGCCGCCTTTGTCTCCGCCTTCGGGACCGAGGTCGATAACATGGTCGGCGCACTTCACTACGTCCATATTGTGCTCGATGATGACGATGGAATGGCCGCGGCGTATCAGCGCGTCAAAGGCTTCCAGTAATTTGCGGATGTCGTGGAAGTGCAGACCGGTGGTAGGCTCGTCGAAGATGAAGAGCGTCGGGTCGGCTTTCTCCATGCTGAGGTAGTATGCCAGTTTCACACGCTGGTTCTCACCGCCGGAGAGGGTAGAGGACGACTGGCCGAGTTTGATGTACCCCAGTCCGACATCTTGCAGCGGTTGCAGGCGCTTCACGATTTTCTTCTGTCCGTGCCCGGTGAAGAATTCGATGGCTTGGTTGACGGTCATTTCCAGTACATCGTAGATGTTGACATCATGGAACTTCACTTCCAGCGTATCCGACTTGAAGCGTTTGCCGTGGCAGGATTCGCACTCCAGCACAAGGTCGGCCATGAACTGCATCTCTACGGTGATGGTTCCTTCGCCCTTGCACTCCTCGCAACGGCCGCCCTCACTGTTGAAGCTGAAATGACCGGCGGTGTATCCCATCTGCTTGGCAAGAGGTTGTTCCGCCCATAATTTGCGGATTTCATCGTAAGCCTTGATGTAGGTCACGGGGTTGGAACGCGAGGATTTTCCGATAGGGTTCTGGTCTACAAACTCCACATTACGCAGCTCCTTCAAGTCTCCGCCGATAGAGGCGAACTCGCCCGGACGGTCGCTGCATTCGTCCAGCTCGCGTTTGAGGGCGCGGAAGAAGATGTCGCGCACCAACGTACTCTTGCCCGAACCCGATACGCCGGTGACTACCGTCATTACGTTAAGCGGGAAGCGCACGTCCACGCCTTTCAGATTGTTCTCGCGGGCTCCTGTGATTTCGATATACTGGTTCCACGGGCGGCGGCTTTCGGGCACGGGAATGGTTTCTTCACCCAGCAGATAACGCACGGTGTAGCTGTTGCTGTCTTTTTGCAAGTCTTTCATGTCTCCGCAGTAGACAACTTCGCCACCCAGGCGTCCGGCCTTGGGGCCGATGTCGATGATGTAATCGGCGGCGCGGATGATTTCTTCATCATGTTCCACTACGACCACCGTATTGCCCAGTTGTTGCAGTTGGCGCAAGACGTGTATCAGCTTGTCCGTATCGCGGCTGTGAAGTCCGATACTCGGTTCGTCCAGGATGTAGAGACTGCCCACCAGGCTGCTTCCCAGAGAAGTCGCCAGATTGATACGCTGGCTTTCACCGCCGGACAGCGAGTTGCTGAGGCGGTTCAGTGTGAGGTATCCCAGGCCTACGTCCAGCAGGAAGCGGATGCGGTTGTTGATTTCTATAAGGATGCGGCGGGCTACGTCGGTATCGTGCTTATCCAGCTTCAGGTTGTCGAAAAAGACTTTCAGTTCGGTGATGGGCAGGTCTACCAGCTCGGAGATGCTGCGTCCGCCCACCCTTACATAACCGGCTTCGGGCTTCAGTCTGGTGCCGTGGCATTTGGGGCAAAGGGTTTTACCGCGATAACGCGCCAGCATTACACGGTACTGTATCTTGTACTGGTTCTCCTGCAACATCTTGAAGAAGGCGTTGATGCCCTCGAAGTAGCGGGTTCCTTCCCACAGCATGCGGCGTTGCCCGTCCGTCAGTTCGTAATAGGGTGTGAAAATGGGGAAGCCGGCTTTCTCCGCGCCGCGTACCACCATGTCTTTCCATTCGCCCATTTTCTCTCCGCGCCAGCACACTACGGCGCCGTCGTATACGGAGAGGGAGCGGTTGGGGACAACAAGATGCTCGTCGATGCCAATGACACGTCCGAAGCCTTCGCATTCCGGACATGCCCCGATGGGGGAGTTGAACGAGAACATTTGGTCGTTGGGCTCTTCAAACGTGATGCCGTCCGCCTCGAATTTGGTGCTGAAACGGTAGAGGCTGGTCGTGCCGTCCGGTTGGTAGAAACGCAGCAGGCAGGCTCCGTCACCCTCGTACATGGCGGTTTCGGCAGAGTCGGTAAGGCGGCTGATGGCATCTTTGTCGCCGGAAACCGTCATGCGGTCTACTAAGAGGAATACGGTATCGCCGTCTTTGGGACGGTACTCGTCGATGCGTACCATCTCTCCGTTTACTTCCAGACGGTTGAAGCCCTGCTTCATGTCTATTTCCAGTTGCTGCTGCAAAGTACGTCCTTCACAAAGTAATATCGGGGTGAGCACGGTGTAGCGTGTTCCCTCGGGCTGCTCCAGCATGCAGTTCACGATGTCCTCGGTGGAATGTTTCTTTACCTCTTGTCCGCTGACCGGGCTGAATGTCCGTCCCACACGGGCATAGAGCAGGCGCAGGTATTCGTAAATCTCGGTAGAGGTTCCTACGGTGGAGCGGGGGTTGCGGCTGCTTACTTTCTGCTCGATGGCGATAGCGGGAGGGATGCCTTTGATGAAATCACATTCGGGCTTGCTCATACGTCCCAGAAACTGGCGGGCATAGCTGCTGAGGCTCTCCACGTAGCGGCGCTGCCCCTCGGCATAGAGCGTGTCGAACGCGAGTGAGGATTTGCCGGAGCCGGACAGTCCGGTGATAACGACCAGTTTGTTACGGGGTATCTCTACGTCGATGTTCTTCAGATTGTTGACGCGGGCTCCCTTTATGGTGATAGATGTATTTTTTGTCATAGACTGTTGAAAATGAATTGGGGTACAAAGATAATCATTATCTTTGCCATGCAATATTTAAAAAGAACAAAATGAAACTTAGAAATCTCCTCTTGCCAGTATTGTTGTGTGTGCTGACTTTGACCATGCAGGCGCAGCAAACGTCTACCGTCTACCCCAAACGTGAATTCCGTGCCGCGTGGATTCAGGCGGTGAACGGACAGTTTCGCGGTGTGCCCACCGACAAGCTGAAGCAGACTTTGATAAACCAGTTGAACTCCTTGCAGGGCGCGGGCATCAACGCCATTATCTTCCAGGTGCGTCCCGAAGCCGATGCGTTGTATGCTTCGCAGTACGAACCGTGGAGCCGCTTCCTGACCGGAGTGCAGGGCAAAGCGCCGGAACCTTACTGGGACCCTATGCAGTTTATGATTGAAGAATGCCATAAGCGGGGTATGGAGTTTCATGCCTGGATTAATCCCTATCGGGTAAAGACTTCGTTGAAGAACGAGCTTTCTCCCATTCATGTTTATAATTCGCATCCGGAGTGGTTTGTGACGTACGGCGATCAGTTGTACTTCGACCCGGCATTGCCCGAAAGCCGCAACCATATCTGTAAGGTGATAACCGACATCGTGTCGCGCTATGATGTGGATGCCATTCACATGGACGATTATTTCTATCCTTATCCCATCAAAGGAAAGGACTTTCCGGATGACGCGAGCTTTGCGCGCTATGGCGGCGGCTTCGGCAATAAGGCCGACTGGCGCCGCAGCAACGTGGATATTCTGATTCAGAAGATACATGAAACGGTTCGCGGACTGAAGCCCTGGGTGAAGTTCGGAGTAAGTCCTTTCGGTATCTATCGCAACCAGAGCAGCGACCCGTTGGGCAGCGATACGAACGGATTGCAGAACTACGATGATTTGTATGCCGATGTGCTTCTGTGGGCGCGCAAGGGCTGGATAGATTATAACATACCGCAGATATACTGGCAGATAGGACATCCGGCGGCCGATTATGAGACATTGGTGAAATGGTGGGCGAAGCATACGGAGAACCGTCCCCTGTTCATCGGCCAGTCCGTAATGAATACGGTACAGAATGCCGACCCGAAGAATTCCTCTATCAATCAGCTTCCCCGCAAGATGGCTTTGCAGCGTGCGTATCAAACTATCGGCGGTAGCTGCCAGTGGCCTGCCAGCGCGGTAGTGGAGAATGCCGGCAAGTATCGGGATGCACTGGTTGCCGAATATCATAAATATCCGGCTTTGCCGCCTGTGTTTGACTTTATGGATAATGAAGCGCCCGACAAGGTGCGTAAGGTAAAACCGGTGTGGACGGCCGACGGCTACATCCTTTTCTGGACTGCGCCGAAGTTCAAGGATGAAATGAACCGTCCGGTACAGTATGTTGTCTATCGTTTCGGCTCTAAGGAGAAGGTGGATATCGACGACCCCTCGCGCATCGTGGCCGTTACGCGCAATACTTTCTATAAGTTGCCTTACGAGAACGGTAAGACGAAATACCGTTATGTGGTTACGGCGCTCGACCGTTTGCATAACGAGTCCAAGTCGGTAGGCAAGAAAGTGAAGCTGTAAAAGATACGGCAGCCGTAGATGGGATATGCCCGGAAGATACATTCGTTTCTTCCGGGCATATTTTATTTTCTTCCGGGGATATTCGTCCGCCTTGACCGATAGCCGTCTTTTGTCCTGTACTAATAAAGTATCAGCCCTGCTATTCCGCACGCTATAATCATCAGTATGGGATTGGCCTTATACTTTCTTGTGCCGATGAAGGCTACAAGGAAGATGATGATACTGATTATGAAAGAGTACATGTCTTCATCGGGCGAGCTGAAGTTCTCCGCGTTCATCAAAACCAGCGCGGCCGATGCCAGCAGTCCGACCACCGCCGGGCGAAGTCCGCTGAATACGGCCTCTACCGAAGGGTGCTTCTGATATTTCAGAAAGAACTTGCTGATAGTGAGCATCAGGATAAACGAGGGCAGCACTACGGCGAAAGTGGCTATGCAAGAACCCAGTACGCCCATGCTTGTGCCATATTGCTCGGCTATCGTAGTATAGCCTACATAGGTTGCCGAGTTGATACCGATGGGACCGGGCGTCATTTGACTGATAGCCACGATGTCCGTAAACTCCTGCGGCGTCAGCCAACCGTAGCGGGTGACCACCTCGCCCTGTATCATGGAAAGCATGGCGTATCCGCCGCCAAAACCGAAAAGCCCGATTTTAAAGAATGTATAGAATAGTTGAAGGAAAAGCATAATGCAGTGATTAAGGGTTAGTGGTTAGTGATTAGTGATTAGTGATTAGGGGTGGGGATACTGTTTTCTTTGGCTTTCAACTTTTCACTTTCGGATAGCGTAGCTTTCCGAACACGTATCCTCCTACGCCGGCGGCAATGATAATCCAGATAGGGGAGAAGCCCAATAGCCAGATAAGCAGTGCCGAGACAACTGGAATCCATATCGTGTAGCGGTTGACTTTGGCGGATTTGGCCATACTGAAAGTCGGAGCGGCTATCAACGCGACAACCGCCGGGCGGATGCCCTTGAAGATGCGCTCTACGTAAACGTTGTCTTTGAAGTTATGGAAGAACAGGGCTATGGCAAGGATTATGAGAAAAGAGGGCAGTATCGTTCCCAAAGCCGTGATGATGCTTCCCCGTATTCCCCGTAAGCGATAGCCTATGAATATGGATATGTTGACCGCGAGAATACCCGGCGCCGACTGGGAAATGGCGAGCAGGTCTATAAAATCTTCTTTGGCTATCCATTGGCGCTTTGTTACGATTTCATCCTCAATCAATGGCACCATGGCATAACCGCCGCCGATGGTGAATGCACCGATTTTGAAGAAGATGGAAAACGCTTCGATATATATATTCGTCATATCATGTGTAAATACTGTAACTCTGTTTATTGTTTGGCCTCACCGATATTTCCTTCGTCCTTGGCGTATTGGCTCGGACTTACATTGAAGTGTTTCTTGAATACTTCACGGAAATATTTGGCATCGCTGAACCCTGTCATCTCGGCCACTTCGGTGATGGTGTACTTCTGTTCTTTCAGCAGCTGCATGGCGCGTTTCAGGCGGATCAGCCGGACGTAATCTCCCGGCGCTTGGTCGGTCAGCGCCTTTAGCTTGTTGTAGAAGCTGGTACGGCTCATGTTGAGCAGGGTACAAAGCACATCGATCGTGAAGCTCGGATTGTCCATATTGTCCTCCACGTTCTTCTTGATGCTGGCAATGAATTTCCAGTCCAAATCCGTAGAACAGTTGATACATTCCGTATTGTGGGTATCGTCGTTCAAATCCAGATTGCCGTATCTGTGGCGCAGTAAAGCGCGGTTGGCGAGCAGATTGGCGATGGTGGCGCGCAGGATTCCGATATTAAACGGTTTCACGACATATTCGTCTGCTCCGGTTTGCAGTCCGTCAATGATGTTCTTGTCCGTATTGAGGGCTGTCAGCAGGATAATGGGGATGTGCGAGGTGTCGATGTCGTTCTTTACAATCTGGCACAGCTCATCACCCCGCATTTCGGGCATCATGATGTCCGATATAATCAGGTCGGGGAAATACTCTTTCACGATGTAAAGCGCCGATTTGCCGTTGGAGCATACCTGCACGTGGTAGTTCTCGGCCAGAGTGCGCCGCAGGTATTCCCTCAGTTCGTCGTTATCCTCTACTACCAGTATCTTCTGGCGGTTATCGGCATCCTGGGTTTTCTGTTGGGCGTGTTCGTAGCCTTCAATGGGCGCATTGGCGGCAGGAGCGTTCGGCGTATCTTTCTTCGGAGCGGTGATTTGCTCCAGCTCATTACTCCTTTCCGGCTCTTTCTCTTTCATGGGAACGGGGCGGTGTATGGCCTTGCGGTAGCGCTTCTCGCCTTTGGGGAAAGATACTTTGATGCAGGAGCCTTTTCCTTCGGTACTGGTAAAGTTGAGCTTTCCTTTATGTATATGTACGAGCTTCCATACGAGAAGTAAGCCGATTCCGCTGCCGGTTACTTTGGAGTTGATGGCGTTGCTGCCACGGAAATGCATCTTGAACAGTTTCTTCTGCTCGTCCAGCGGAATACCGATGCCCGTATCGCTGACCTCTACGCTCCAGGTATCTTCTGTTTCGCAGGCATATACGTGTACGCTTCCGCCGTCGGGCGTATATTTCAGAGCGTTGGATATGATGTTCTTCAGAATAGAGTCCATTTTGTCCTTATCCAGCCAAACGTTCAGATAGCGGAAGTTGCTTTCGTAAGTCAGGTTGATGTGCTTTACGGAAGCGTATGAGCGGAAAGCGTTGATGGTATCGTTCATATAAGCTCCTAGCTCGTACTCGGATACGTAGAAATTGTTCGAATAGGTGTCCGCCCGTTCAAAGTTGATGAGGTTGGTAGTAAGACGTAGCAAGGCGTTGACATTGCGAAGCGCCGTGCTGAGGTTGTCCGTCCCTTCTTGGGTCAGCGTTTCACGGTCGTTGAGCTCTTCCAGCGGCGCTTTGATAAGCGTCAGCGGAGTACGGATGTCGTGCGCCGTGTTGACAAAGAAGCGAATCTTGTCATCGGATATCTTTCGTTGCTTGCGCAACACGATAATACGCAGCGCGATGCTCGCAAGGGCTATAAGAATGAGCGCATACAGCAGCAGCGCCCATATGCTGAGCCAGATGGGCTGCTCGATGATGATATCCATGCTGCGTTCTTCCAGGACGATGCGCCGGTCTTCATTGGATATGGCGCGGACGCGCAGGGTGTATTGACCGGGGTTCAGATTGGTGAAGCGGATGATATTCTCCTCTCCGGGGCGGCTCCAGCCGTCATAGAACCCTTCCAGCTTCCAAGAGTACAGGATGAGGGAAGGATAGTCGTAGTTGATGGAAGAAACCTGAAGCGAGAATATATTCTGATTGTATTTCAGTTTCAGGCTTTTCGTCTCGTCAATGTCCAACACCAGGGGCGAGCCTTCGTCTTTGGGGTATACCGTCTGGTAGAAAACGCGCAAGTCGCTGAATATCATGCGCGAACTGTACTCGCGGGGCAATACCATGTTTCTTGGAAATTCTATGGCGCCGTCGGTGCTTCCGAAAATGACGTTTCCATTCTTGCGCAGGGTTCCCGAACTGGCATTGAAGTGGTCGGAATGCAATCCTTGTTCTTTGGTCCAGTTATGGAAAATCTTCTCTTTGGGATAGAAACCGCTCAGCCCTTGTTCGGTGCTTAGCAGGATGTCGTCTTTCCCGTCAGACAGAATCATGTAGATGTTATTGGAGATAAGTGCGCAGTTATCCTTGTGATAGTGGTCAAAGCTTTTCTGAACGGGATCGTAAATGAGCAGACCGGAGTTGTTTGTTCCGATATACAGCAGGCCATTAGGGTCTTGGTACAGGGAGTATATATAGGACGACTCTACCGGCATTGTAATATACCGGTATTTACCGGTCGCTTTCTCCAGCAGATACAGCCCGTTGGCCGTACCTATCCATATGGAATCCTTGTCTCTCTCCTTGATGTCCGTTACGGCTTCCAGTCCGGGAATCAATTCTATCTTCTGATGCTCGAAATCTATCTTCTTCAAGTTGTAGTAACCGCCCGACCATATATAGCCTTCGCTGTCCTTGGTAATGGAACGGATATATTTGTCGGGGCGAATCGTCTTACCGCCGAATAGGGCGGGGGTGAAGAAGCTGACGGAACGTTTCTTCTTGTCTATCTGGTAGATGCCGGAGCTATAACCGCCCGCCCAGATGATGCCGGGGCTGACTTCGCACAGGGATATGAACGTGTGGTTCTGGTTCTCATGTTCTTTATTGAAAACGCTCATAAAGGAGTACCATTGCCGGGTGCTGTGCTCGTACAGGCTGATTCCGTTATTGGTGGCATACCATAAATCGCCTTCGTGGTCTTCGATGATGGCGTTTACCTGGTCGTTGATGAGGGATTGTTTATTGCCGATGGAATGCTTTATCCATTTGTAATCGCTGTACCGGTTGTTGCGTACGGTAATGCCGATGGGATAGTTCGCCATCCAGATACGTTGCTCGTCATCCACGTATATGTCGTAGATGGTATTGCCGTTCATGGCATTGTACCGGTTGAAGTCGGCCACGATGTACGGTTCGGACTGATAGGTATCCACATTCATTTTGTAGACACCCGCGCCGTCTGTCGCTATCAATATCTCATTCTCGCCGAAAGTGCAAATCCGGTTGATGCTGACGTCTATCAAACCCGACTTGACATGAAATGCCTTGTGAAGGTTGAGGTCGTATACATAAATCCCCCTTTGAAAAGTTCCGATGAAGATTTTGCGGCTGCCTTTATGAAAGAAAAGCTCGTTGATTTGTAACCTTAGCGTATCCAGCTTTTCGCAAGGACTCAGCGCGAGTATGTCGTTTTTCAGCTCGGCGTAATGTACGCCTACGTCCGTTCCTATGAAATAGTGGGTGGCATCTATCTGCTCGATATCCGTAATGCTCTCGTTGATTTCATTCTTGATGGTAACGGTCTTTTTCGTGTCGCTGTCGTATAGGTAAATGTTTCTTTGATTGCAGAGCCATATTGTATTGTTGTCGTCAACAAAACCATAGCTGACGGGAGTATGTAAACCTTCCGTCTCGCTTTTGGGCAACTTGTATGTCAGTTGGAAACGGTCGTGCTTGCTTTCGTAGCAGAAAACGCGTCCTTGCTTGCCGATTTCCCATAATCTGCCTTGCGAGTCCGAATACAGCCAGTTGAGGTTCATCATGGAGTTGATTTCTTCTTCGCCGTCCAGAAGTTTATATTGTTTGAATTCCTTTCCGTTGTAACGGTCGATACCGTCGTGCGTGAGGAACCACATGTAACCTTTAGGTCCTTTTTGAATAGCATACACCCGCCTGTTGCTCAAACCATCCTCTACGCCGATGTACTTATATGTCTGAGCAGCAGCTAAAAAGGATGATACCAGGAAAATAAAGAAAAAGAAATGCTTTTTCATATCAGCCAATTTTGGAATTTGAGTTTGATAAACGTTCGGGGGGACTTAATATTAACACAAAAGTAGTGAATATGTTTGAGATATGCAAAAAAAAGAGAAACAGAGTACGAAGGCGATAAGTTGGCGGAACAGGACGGGGAATAAAAGAAATGTGCCAAAGATTCTGCATTGGCGGGAACTTTGGCACATTATTCTATTATCGCGTTATGGTTGGATGCTTTGTCATTTCCGGGTCTTTTCTTCCACCCACTTACGCGCGTTGACGAATGCTTCTATCCATGGAGTAACCTGGTCGCTGTGTACACGGTCTTGGGGATAGTAGCCGTTCTGCCACGGGAAGATGGAGCGTTCCAGGTGAGGCATGATAGCCAAATGGCGTCCGTTGGTGCTGGCTATGGCCGCGATGGAGTAGTCGGAACCGTTCGGATTGCCGGGATACTCATCGTAAGTATATTTTGCCACCACATTGTATTTATCCTCGTCGTAAGGCAGTGAGAACTTGCCTTCTCCGTGCGCCACCCAGATACCGAGCTTGCTGCCGCTCAAAGAGCCGAACATTACGCTGCGGTTGGTAGGAATGGTCAGGCCGATGAAGGTTGACTCGAATTTGTGAGAATCGTTATGCAGCATCTTTCCCTTCTTTTCGTGGTCGGGAGTGATGAGGCCTAATTCCATCATCAGCTGGCAGCCGTTGCATACGCCGAGAGACAGCGTGTCTTCGCGTGCATAGAACTTGTCGAGCGCTTCTTTGGCTTTCGGGTTGAAAAGGAAAGCGCCCGCCCAGCCTTTGGCGGAACCCAGTACGTCGGAATTGGAGAAACCGCCGCAGTAAACTACCATATTCACGTCTTCCAGTGTTTCACGTCCGCTGATAAGGTCGGTCATGGTTACGTCTTTCACATCGAAGCCGGCAAGGTAGAGCGAGTACGCCATTTCGCGTTCACCGTTGGTTCCCTTTTCACGGATGATGGCGGCACGGATACCGGTCGGAGTACGACGGTCCGGGTCAAGGCCATATTGTGAAAGCTTACCCTTGAATTCGGGTAGGAATACCAAATCCAGCGGTTGCATCTTGTAGTTCTCGAAACGCTTCTTGGCGCATCCGTTCATGGATTGCTTGCGGTCGAGCAGGTAAGATGAAGAATACCATACATCGCGCATATAGTCTATGCCGAACTGGTAAGTGGCATCGTTCTTGCTTACGAGGATGTGGCGCTCATCGGTCGGCTTACCGATTTTGATATAGCCTACACCGGCATCTTCCAGTATCTTCTTGACCTCTTCCTTGCGCTTGTCGCTGATTTGGATAACGATACCCGGATTCTCGGCAAACAATATCTTGATGAGGTCTTGTTCCTTCATCTTGTCGAGGTTGATTTCCATACCGCCCTCTACATTGGCGAAGCACATTTCGAGCAGCGTAGTGATGAGACCGCCGGCTGAAATATCGTGTCCGGCAAGAACAAGTCCCTTGTTGATTAAATCCTGTACGGCCAGGAAGGCGTCGCGGAAGTATTCGGCGTCTTGTACGCAAGGCACTTCGTCGCCTACTTTACCCAGTGACTGCGCAAAGGCGGAACCGCCCAGTTTCAGTTTGTCGAAGCTGAAGTCGATATGGTAAAGGGTGGTCTTGTCGTCGTTGACGAGTACGGGAGACACCACTTTCTTCACATCCGAAACCTCACCGCCTGCAGATACGATAACCGTACCCGGAGCGATGACCTTGCTGCCGTCGGGATATTTCTGTGTCATGGACAAAGAGTCCTTACCCGTAGGAACATTGATTTGCAGGGCGCAGCAGAAGTCGCTCAATGCTTTTACCGCTGTATAGAGACGCGCGTCCTCGCCTTCTTGCGAGCGGCAGGGCCACATCCAGTTGGCCGACAGGGATACGCTGTCCAGACCTTCGGCAAGCGGAGCCCAAATCAGGTTGGTCAATGCCTCGCTGACGGAGAGGATGGAACCGGCCGCCGGGTCGGCAAGCGCTGCCTGCGGAGCGTGTCCCAAAGATGTTGCGATACCTTTCTCGCCGCGATAATCCAAAGCTACGACACCGCAGTCGCTCAACGGCAACTGAAGTTCGCCCTGGCACTGTTGGCGGGCAATCTTGCCTGTTACGGAACGGTCTACCTTGTTTGTCAACCAGTCTTTGCAGGCAACGGCTTCCAGCTGGAGTACGTTGGTGAGGTATTCATGCAGTTGTGACAACTCGTATTCCGGCATTTCATAATGACGCTCTACGGTTTTGTCCACCATATAAGTCTTGGGTGAGGAGCCGAACATCTGCTCTACGGCAAGGTCGAACGGACGTACGCCGTCGGCCTGCTGGAAAGCGAAGCGATGGTCGCCGGTCGTTTCGCCGACTACGTACATCGGGGCGCGCTCGCGTTCGGCCACCTTGCGTACATGCTCGATAGCTTCTTCCCGAATCAGCAAGCCCATGCGCTCCTGACTTTCGTTGGCGATGATTTCTTTGGCGGATAGGGTCTTGTCGCCGATAGGCAGCTTGCTCATGTCGATAAGACCGCCGCACTCTTCCACCAGCTCGGACAGACAGTTTACGTGTCCGGCGGAACCGTGGTCGTGGATGGAAACCACCGGGTTGGCGTCTTCTTCACAAAGTGCGCGCACTACGTTGTAGGCGCGTTTCTGCATCTCCGCATTGGCACGCTGTACGGCGTTCAGCTCGATGCCGCTGCTGTAACGTCCCGTATCTACGGATGAGACGGACCCGCCACCCAAACCGATGCGGTAGTTGTCGCCACCGATAACGACAACCTTGTTGCCTGCTTCGGGGGCGCCTTTCAGACAGTCGCGTTGCGTACCGTATCCTACACCGCCGGCAAGCATGATAACTTTGTCGTAACCGTAAACTTCATCTTTTTCTTTGTGCTCAAAGGTGAGTACGGAGCCGCAAATCAGCGGTTGGCCGAACTTGTTTCCGAAATCGCTGGCGCCGTTGGACGCTTTAATCAGGATTTGTTCGGGAGTCTGATACAGCCATTCGCGTACCGGAAGTATGTCTTCCCAGGAACGTTCCTCGTCTGTACGGGGATAGGAAGTCATGTATACGGCTGTTCCGGCAATAGGCCATGAGCCTTTACCGCCGCCCATACGGTCGCGGATTTCACCGCCCGTACCGGTAGAAGCGCCGTTGAAAGGTTCTACGGTAGTAGGGAAGTTATGGGTCTCGGCCTTCAGGGAGATAACGCTCTTGATGTCCTTTATCCGGAAGAAGTCGGGCTTGGAGTGGTCTGCCGGAGCAAACTGTTCGATAACCGGACCTTCGGCAAAGGCTACATTATCTTTATAGGCTGATATTATCTTGTTCGGGTTTTCCTGAGTGGTTTTCTTAATCATCTGGAAGAGGGAAGATTCCTGTTCCACTCCGTCGATGATGAAGGTACCGCCGAAGATTTTGTGACGGCAGTGCTCGGAATTGATTTGCGCGAAGCCGAACACCTCGGAGTCGGTCAACGGACGTCCCAGGTCTTTCTCTACTTTCTTAAGGTAGTCCATCTCCTCTTTGGAGAGCGCCAGACCTTCTTTTTCGTTGTATGCTTCCAGGTCATCGATATGGATTATCGGCTCCGGCTGGCGGTTGGTGGTAAATACGTTTTGGTCCAGACCTTTATACATACGTTGCAGCATCGGGTCACGCTCTGCGTTTTCGTCTTTTACGGGGAAATATTCTTCGATACGGGCGATACCGTTCAAACCCATGTTCTGGGTGATTTCCACAGCATTGGTACTCCAAGGAGTAATCATTTCACGGCGCGGGCCGACGAAATGTCCTTTCAGGTTGTCTTCACTTTCGGGGGCGGCTTCTCCAAAAAGCCAGCAGAGTTTGTCGCTGTCTGCCTGAGTAAGTTCGTGGTCACATTCTACGGCAATCACGCTCTTGGATGGTGTTCTGAAAAAAAGAATCATACTTTTATTTAAGAGTTTACGATTTGCTACTTTTGATTGAAGCTGCTGTCTGTCAGTTAGCCTCTTCTCTTTTCTTCTTGGGTGCAAAGATATACAAAATCGTCGGGCGGGAGAAAGAAATGGAAATAAAAAACTTCAGTCGGATGCGAGAGAACATGTTTCACGTTTCATAGAGATAATATAGCTTTTTAAAATCCTTTTCTGACGAAAAAACGTTAACTCTATTCGGTCGTCTCATAAAAAAGTCCGATATTTGCAGGCATGATTCAGATAGAGACCATATTTGACATATTGTGGAAGGGGTTCATAATCGGTGTTATAGTGTCCGCACCTTTGGGTCCTGTAGGAGTATTGTGCATTCAGCGTACTTTGAATAAAGGGCGCTGGTATGGTTTTGTAACCGGTATAGGAGCCTCGTTGAGCGATATAGCCTACGCTTTGCTGACAGGTTACGGAATGAGTTTCGTCTTCGATTATGTCAACAAGAATATTTTCTATCTGCAACTGTTCGGAAGTATCCTGCTGCTGATATTCGGTATCTACACGTTCCGCAGTAATCCGGTACAATCCATTCGTCCGGTATCCACCAGCAAGGGGTCTTATTTTCATAACTTTATCACGGCGTTCGCTGTCACTCTTTCCAATCCGCTTATCATCTTTCTTTTCGTAGGTCTGTTTGCGCGTTTTGCTTTCGTAAGCGAAGGCGTGTTGGTCTTCGAGGCCGTTACGGGGTATCTTGCCATTGCTTTGGGAGCGTTGGCGTGGTGGTTTGGAATTACCTTTTTCGTCAACAAGGTCCGTACGCAATTCAACTTACGCGGCATTTGGATATTGAACCGTATCATCGGCGGCATTGTCATGGTGGTGTCTGCACTCGGGCTGGTATTTACGCTGATGGGCGAATCGTTGTATTAGTTGACGGCCGGCAGACAGGGAATGTGACGTTTGAATCAATCATAAATAATAAATCATCAATCTCAACGTGAAGATTTCACAGCAACTGAAAGAGAAGAATATTGCCGAATACCTTATATATATGTGGCAAGTGGAAGACCTGCTTCGCGCTAATAAGTGCGATATAGACCTGCTTCGCAGTAACATTATTTCCCGCTACCCTGCGGAAGAGCATGCGGCTTTGGAAGAATGGTACGGCAATCTTGCCGATATGATGCGTGCCGAGGGCGTGACGGAGAAAGGGCATTTGCAGATTAACCGCAACGTCATCCGTAACCTTACGGACCTGCATGCCGATTTGCTGGCTTCCACGAAGTATCCTTTTTATAATGCGGCATACTTCAAGGCCTTGCCTTTTATTGTAGAATTGCGGCAAAAGGGCGGACAGGAGGAAGAACCCGAATTGGAAACCTGCTTTGAGGCGCTTTACGGCATATTGCTGCTGCGTTTGCAGAAAAAAGAAATCAGTCAGGGCACTGCTAAGGCGGTAGAGGCTATCAGCGGTTTTCTTTCCTTGCTCGCCAACTATTACGACAAGGACAAGAAAGGCGTGTTGAAGCTGGATAATGACTGACAGGATGTTTGTATGGACTTGGATAATAAGTTGAGTGATAAATAGTAAATAATAGAATAGTAAATTGTCAACATACCTACGTGTCGGAGATAGAAGAAATATCATGACCGTAGGGAATAAATAGTAACTGTTAAGATGAATATATTGGTAACCGGCGCCAACGGTCAGCTTGGCAACGAGATGCGGGCGCTCTCCGCTGAAAATCAGCAACACACTTACTTCTTTACAGATGTGCAGGAACTGGATATATGTGATGAACAGGCCATACGTACATTCGTGGCCGGCAACCGGGTGGATGTTATCGTAAACTGTGCCGCTTATACGGCGGTAGACAAGGCGGAAGACAATCCGGAGCTTTGCGATAAACTGAACCATGTGGCTCCCGGCTATCTGGCTGCCGCCGCTGAGGCTTGCGGCGCCGCCATGATACAGGTGTCTACGGACTACGTGTTCGACGGCACCGGCCATATTCCTTATACGGAAGAAGTGACTCCTTGTCCCAACTCCGTTTACGGCTCCACGAAACTGGCTGGCGAACAGGCTGTTATGGAGAAGTGCAGTCGCGCAATGGTTATCCGTACGGCATGGCTGTACTCCGTTTACGGCAATAATTTTGTAAAGACCATGATTCGCTTGGGCAATGAGCGTGAGAAGCTGGGAGTCGTTTTCGACCAAATCGGTACGCCGACTTATGCCAACGATTTGGCGCGTGCCATCTTTGCGGCTATCAATCGAGGCATTGTTCCCGGTATTTACCATTTCAGCGACGAAGGTGTTTGTTCCTGGTATGATTTTACGGTAGCCATTCATCGCATAGCGGGCATTACCTCATGCAAAGTCAGTCCGTTGCATACGGACGAGTATCCGGCCAAGGCTCCGCGTCCGCAATATTCCGTATTGGACAAGACGAAGATTAAAAAGACTTTCGGCATCGGGATTCCTCACTGGGAAGAGAGCTTACAGGTCTGCATCGAGCGACTGGCGCAGCAAGCATAACGATATTTATTTGAATATTATACCTATTTATATATGGCAAGTAACAACGAGATAGAAAGAAGACGAACCTTTGCGATTATCGCGCATCCGGATGCCGGTAAGACATCGTTGACTGAAAAGCTGCTGCTGTTTGGCGGTCAGATTCAGGTGGCGGGCGCGGTGAAAAGCAACAAGATAAAGAAGACGGCGACGTCGGACTGGATGGATATTGAAAAACAGCGTGGTATCTCTGTAACCACTTCTGTAATGGAGTTTGATTATCACGATTACAAAATCAATATTCTCGATACTCCGGGTCACCAGGACTTTGCCGAAGATACTTACCGTACACTGACGGCGGTGGACAGCGTTATCATTGTGGTGGACGGCGCGAAAGGTGTGGAAACCCAGACGCGCAAGCTGATGGAGGTCTGCCGTATGCGCAACACTCCGGTGATTATCTTCATCAATAAGATGGACCGTGAGGCGAAAGACCCGTTCGACCTGCTGGATGAGCTGGAAGAGGAGCTTTCCATCCATGTCCGTCCTCTGACATGGCCTATCGAGAGCGGCGCCCGCTTTAAGGGAGTTTATAACATCTACGAACATAATCTGAACCTGTACCAGCCTTCCAAACAGGTGGTGACGGAGAAAGTGGAAGTGGATATAAATACGGAAGAACTGGATAATCAGATAGGCTCTTCGCTGGCGGACAAGCTGCGCGGCGAGCTGGAGCTGATAGACGGGGTATATCCCGAATTTCAGGTAGAGGAATATCTGAAAGGTGAACTGGCTCCCGTATTCTTCGGTTCCGCCTTGAATAACTTCGGTGTGCAGGAGTTGCTGGACTGCTTTGTGGAGATTGCTCCCAGTCCCCGTCCTGTAAAGGCGGAAGAACGTGAAGTGGAGCCGGACGAGCCGAAATTCACAGGCTTTATCTTCAAGATTACCGCCAATATCGACCCGAATCACCGTTCATGTATCGCATTCTGCAAGATATGTTCCGGTAAGTTTACCCGTAATACGCCCTACCTGCATGTGCGTCATGGCAAGACCATGCGTTTCTCGTCGCCCACGCAGTTTATGGCGCAGCGCAAGACTACCATCGACGAGGCATGGGCGGGAGATATTATCGGCCTGCCGGATAACGGCACGTTCAAGATAGGCGATACGCTGACCGAGGGCGAGATGCTTCATTTCCGCGGTTTGCCGAGCTTCTCGCCGGAGATGTTCAAGTACATTGAGAATGCCGACCCGATGAAGCAGAAACAGCTTGCCAAAGGTATCGACCAGTTGATGGACGAAGGTGTGGCGCAGTTGTTTGTCAACCAGTTCAACGGACGCAAGATTATCGGTACGGTAGGGCAGTTGCAGTTCGAGGTTATCCAATACCGTCTGGAAAATGAGTACAGCGCCAAGTGCCGTTGGGAGCCGTTGAGCCTCTACAAGGCTTGTTGGATTGAAAGCGACGACCCCGCCGAACTGGAATCCTTCAAGAAACGCAAGTACCAGTATATGGCGAAAGACCGCGAGGGCAGGGACGTGTTTCTGGCAGACAGCGGCTATGTATTGCAAATGGCGCAAATGGACTTCAAAAACATAAAGTTCCACTTTACGAGCGAGTTCTGATAACAGGGAACCGAAACTTATTTTGAGGCACGGATTATACGAATTTACGCGGCTCTTGATTGACTTGAACCGCCGGATTCGTGTAATCCGTGTTTTTTGTCTTATACTTTACTCATTTACCCATTACTATTATATGCGCATGAAGTCCTGCCTCGATTTTATTCTGCCGTTATTTCTCCTTTGGGGGATAACGGCCTGTTCCGCTCCCGCCGATAAGGATATGTTGGAGTATGAATACTCCCTTGCCCATGCCGATTCGTTGGTACAGTCCGGTGTCGCCGACAGTGCCCGTACCGCTCGTCTGCTTTCCGGCCTGCATCGCGAATACGCCCGTGTAAAAGAACAGTCCGCAGGGAAACCTCTTCGTCTGATGCCGGTCACGGGGTGGAAGCATACTCTTTGGGGAGTGTTCGGCGCATTGATGCTGGGCTTGAATGTCTGGCTTTCCATACGGGACATAAAATTCACGAACGAGCGCAAGCACCGCCGTTACCTCATCAACTTGAGCGAGAATGAACGCCACCTGCATAACAACGAATGTGAGCGTGCCGAACTGGAAGAATGCCTCAAAGAGATGTCACTGGAAGATGACGAACGCGAAGAAGTACAACGCTCGTTGGTGAATCTTATGACCCGGGGCGGCCGGTTGCACGAGGAGAACGGAGTGCTTCGCGGACGTCTCAGGGAGTACGAAGACCATCCTGTCCCTTATGAGCTGGAACTGCTGCAAAAAGAGGGTGAACGTGCCCGTAAACTGGACGGACAGGTACAAGCGCTCACCGCCGCATTGATAGACCGTGACGAAGTGGTGGAGCGGTTGCGCGCTCATCCCAAGTTTCTGACGGAAGCCCAATGGGAACATCTGCGGCAACTGACAGACAAAGCGTATACAGGTATTTCCGAACGCCTCACTTCCCGCTTTCCCCAGCTCACGCCTGCCGACCTTCAGCTTTGCCTGCTGATGCGCCTGCGCTTCACGAACACACAGATAGCAACGCTTACGGCTGTCTCTCCCGCTTCTGTCTCTCAGCAGAAGTTCCGCTTGAAAAAGCGGCTGATACAGGCGGATGAATCTTTGTTCAAAAACGGGGAGACGGTGGATGTGGTGGTGTGCGGATGCTGATACGTGTTATTTCCCGGCAGGTGCTTGTGAGATTTATGTCTCCAATGCGATGCTCTCAGGAATTACCCATAGCCCAGTCTGGTATTACATTTTCCATGTGTAAAGTTTTGTTGCAATCCGGATAAGAGAGCCGAAACTGGGGTAAACTCGATTATACTGCAAAAAAAGTCCCGCCGGAAGTACTTCTTGACGGGGTAATCAAAGATAACGGCTGTGATACTCTCATACGCCGGCAGAGGCCGTCTTGCATAACGACAGAGATAGCCTCGCATAACGACAATGCCTGCCACCGTTAAGATAGCATGTCCGGCATCCGTGTTTTGTTGCTATATTTCAATTACCCGCCAACTTTTGCCTGTATCGTCTGATAATTTTCGATATAGCGCAAAGCCGCTACTTCCTTTTTAGAATACGGCAAGATTTTAGGAATCATTCAGGATATGAATCGTAGAGAGAAAGAAGTGTAAGTTTCTCGGTATTGTAGAGATACATTGGTTTCGTGATGCTGGTTGTCAGCTCTTTACATAGCGTTCAGGTAGAGATATTCATAGAATATTGAATCTCCGGTTTGGTATCCTATTGTCGGGTTGTAGAGATGTGCGGTTGATAATATGTTGATTTATAGCTGTTTTGCCGGGATTGTTGTAGAGCCTGTTTTCTTGTTATTCCTTCTTGTGTCCTTTAACTTTGCAACATCGAATTTGAGAGAAGCGAAATACTTGATCGTTGAGGCCTCGCGGTAGAGTTCTTCCTTATACTTCTTGAAAGAGATGCGGTTTCGGTCGGCCTTCAATCTGATCGGTCAAAGCGGTGATGACTGGCTCACTGGCAACTATTATATATTTACTTAATACATTATCAATTATGTTTTATAAGAAAACTCAACAAAAAATCAACGGTTTATGGTATCCTCAGTCCATCACATGGGGCAAAGCTGTTACAAGTAATCAGGTGGCGGATCAATTGGCGTTGCTTTCTACCGTTACCCGTGGTGACGCGTATGCCATCATTAAGAATTTGGGAAGCGTACTTTCTCTTTATATGGCGCAAGGACGTACGGTGAAAATAGACGGGGTAGGTACTTTTTATTATACGGCTGCCGCCAACAAGAATGGAGTGAAAACGTCTAAAGAGGTCAGCGCTTCTCAAATAGCGGGTGTACGTGTCCGTTTCATTCCCGAGGTCGAACGGGACATTAATAATAAGGTTGTTACCCGTAGTATGGTAGACAGTAATATCTGTTGGGAAGAGTGGGGCAAAACTTCAGCTTCCGGCAATGGCGGCAATGGAGATGATACGGGCGGCGGTGAAGAAGAAAATCCGTTAGGATAATCTTTATCGTATCCGGACAGGATTCTGTACCGACATCGCAGTATCGATAAATGAGTTCCCGTGTTGTCCTTCCGGACGGCACGGGAATTTCTGTTTTAGCATTATTTATAATTATATCACACTATTCTTTAACGAATTATCGCTAATTTCGGACGAATTTTTGCAATTCCGATAGAATAACTAATAATTTATAATATGGAAAACTTGAATTTAGCGCTCCTGCTAATGGTAGTAGGTATGGCAACGGTTTTTGCCATCCTGCTGATTGTTATCTACTTAGGTAAACTCCTCATCGCTCTTGTGAATAAATATGCTCCCGAAGAGGTTGCTCCTGCCAAACAGGCGGCAAATGCTCCCGCGGCTATTCCCGGCAATATCATGGCGGCCATCAACGCGGCTGTTACGGTGGTGACGCAAGGCAAGGGCAAGGTAGCGAAAGTAGAGAAAATCTGAAATAACTAATCTTATATAAACACACACAGGAATAATTTAGTATGAAAAAAGAAATTAAGTTCAGTTTGGTATTCAGGGATATGTGGCAAAGCGCCGGAAAGTATGTTCCCCGTGTAGACCAACTGGTAAAGGTAGCTCCCGCCATTATCGAGATGGGATGTTTTGCCCGTGTAGAAACGAATGGCGGCGGTTTTGAACAGGTAAATCTTTTGTTCGGCGAGAATCCCAATAAGGCTGTGCGCGAGTGGACGAAACCTTTCCACGAAGCCGGCATCCAGACACATATGTTGGACCGTGCGCTGAACGGTTTGCGCATGAGCCCTGTGCCCGCCGATGTGCGCAAGTTGTTTTATAAAGTAAAGAAAGCGCAGGGTACGGACATCACGCGTACTTTCTGCGGACTGAACGATATACGTAACATCGCCCCCTCCATCACTTATGCGCACGAGGCGGGAATGATTTCGCAGTGCTCTCTTTGCATCACCCATTCACCTATCCATACAGTGGAGTATTATACGGATATGGCATTGAAGCTTATCAAACTGGGTGCGGACGAAATCTGTATAAAGGACATGGCCGGTATCGGTCGTCCGGTATCTCTGGGCAAGATTGTGGCCAATATCAAAGCCGCCCATCCGGAAATTCCCATTCAATATCACAGCCATGCGGGTCCCGGCTTCAATATGGCGAGCATTCTCGAAGTATGTGAAGCCGGCTGCGACTACATCGACGTAGGTATGGAACCGCTGTCATGGGGTACCGGACATGCCGACCTGCTTAGCGTGCAAGCCATGCTGAAAGACGCCGGCTTCCAAGTGCCTGAGGTCAATATGGAAGCCTATATGAAGGTTCGCGCCCTGATACAAGAGTTTATGGATGATTTCCTCGGCCTGTACATCAGCCCGAAGAACCGTCTGATGAACTCGTTGCTGATTGGTCCGGGACTTCCGGGCGGCATGATGGGCAGCTTGATGGCGGACTTGGAGTCCAATCTGGAATCTATCAACAAGTATAAGGCTAAACGTAACCTGCCGTTTATGAAGCAGGACGAACTGCTGATTAAACTCTTCAACGAAGTGGCTTACGTATGGCCGCGTGTAGGTTCCCCGCCGTTGGTAACCCCGTTCAGCCAATATGTAAAGAACCTGTCCATGATGAACGTGATGGCTATGGAGAAAGGCAAGGAACGTTGGGGCATGATAGCCGACGATATTTGGGATATGCTGTTGGGCAAAGCCGGTAAACTGCCGGGTGAGCTTGCGCCCGAAATCGTGGAAAAGGCGGAACGTGAGGGACGTAAATTCTTCAACGGCAACCCGCAGGACAATTATCCCGATGCGCTTGATAAGTACCGCAAGCTGATGAAAGAAAACAAGTGGGAACTCGGAGAGGATGATGAGGAACTCTTTGAGTATGCCATGCATCCGGCGCAATACGAGGCGTACAAGAGCGGCAAGGCCAAAGAGGACTTTCTGGAAGACGTGGAAAAACGCCGTGCCGAACGTGATAAATCTCCTTTGGATGACGCCAAACCCAAAACGCTTACTGTACAGGTGGACGGACAGGCTTATCGCGTGACGGTGGCCTACGGCGACATAGACCTGCCGGCTTCCGCTACCGAGAAAGTCACCGCCCCCGTAGGCGAAGGACAGGAAGTGGCGGCTCCGCTCGAAGGCAAGTTCTTCCTGACCAAGAATGCGCAGGAAACTCCGCTCAAGGTAGGAGACAAGGTGAAGGAAGGCGACCTGCTTTGCTACATCGAGGCGATGAAGACTTATAATGCTATCCGTGCCGACTTTGGCGGAACGGTTACCGCTATCTGTGTCAATCCGGGTGATTCTGTTTCTGAAGATGATGTATTAATGAAGATTGGATAATGGAAGATATATTTGCGAAACTTTATGATATGACGGCGTTCAGCAATATCATTGCCGATCCGTCGTTCCTTGTAATGTATGCCATTGCCTTCATTTTGCTGTATCTGGGCATCAAGAAGCATTACGAACCGCTGTTGCTGGTTCCCATCGCTTTCGGTGTGCTCATAGCCAACTTCCCCGGCGGAGAGATGGGCGTGATTCAGGCGGATGAAAACGGTATGGTAATGGTGAACGGAGTGCTGAAGAACATCTGGGAGATGCCGTTGCATGAGATTGCGCACGATCTCGGACTGATGAACTTCATCTACTATATGCTGATAAAGACCGGATTCCTGCCGCCCATCATCTTTATGGGTGTGGGTGCGCTGACGGACTTCGGACCTATGCTCCGCAATCTGCGCCTTTCCATATTCGGCGCGGCTGCACAGCTCGGTATCTTTACAGTGCTGCTGTGCGCGGTAATGATAGGTTTTACACCGCAGGAAGCCGGCGCATTGGGCATTATCGGTGGCGCAGACGGTCCTACGGCTATCTTTACTACCATTAAACTTGCTCCGCACTTGCTGGGTCCTATCGCTATTGCGGCCTACTCGTATATGGCGTTGGTTCCGGTTATCATTCCATTGGTCGTGAAACTGCTTTGCAGCAAGAAGGAACTGATGATTAACATGAAGGAGCAGGAGAAGCTCTATCCTTCAAAGACCGAGATAAAGAACCTGCGTGTATTGAAGATTGTCTTCCCGATTGCCGTTACTACCATTGTAGCCCTTTTCGTACCGACGGCGGTGCCTTTGATTGGTATGTTGATGTTCGGTAACCTGATTAAGGAAATAGGTTCCGATACCAGCCGCCTGTTCGATGCGGCGGCCAACAGCATTATGAATGCGGCAACCATCTTCCTGGGATTGAGCGTGGGTGCTACCATGACGAGCGAGGCGTTCCTTAACTGGACTACTATCGGTATCGTTATCGGCGGTTTCCTTGCGTTCGCCTTGTCTATCTCGGGCGGTATCTTCTTTGTGAAACTGTTCAACCTGTTCTCCAAGAAGAAGATTAATCCGCTGATTGGCGCAACGGGGTTGAGCGCTGTGCCTATGGCGAGTCGTGTATGTAATGAAATCGCTACCAAGTACGACCCCAAGAACCATGTGCTGAATTACTGTATGTCCAGTAATATTTCCGGTGTTATCGGTTCTGCGGTAGCGGCGGGCGTGCTGATTTCCTTCCTCGGGTAAGGGGTTGATGATATAAAAGAATGTGTTAAAACTATGAATGACAGAATGAGAAGCCATTCATAGTTTTAACACATTCTTTTTTACGCTTGCCTTTATTCACTGATGGCTTTCCTGTATTCGGCCACTGCCATTTTTGCGGCAAGGTGCGCGTTGATAAGGTTGGCTTGCGCTTGCGTCCACGAAAGTTGCGCGGAAAGCACATCAACCATGCTTGCCCTGCCTTCATTGTATGAGAACGTAACCAGGTCGAGATTCTCTTCGGCAAGCGCCATATTCTCTTGGGCTGTCTTTACCTGCTGTTCCGTTTCCGTCAGTTTGGTGGTAGCGGCGGATAATTCTTCCAAAATATTATCGGCTACATAGCTTTGCTGTAATCTCTGGATACCTATATATGCTTTTTGCTGGCGGTTGGTCTTGAAGCGTGCCCCCCATCGGAAAATGGGGATGTTGAGATTGAGCCCCGCAATGGGGGTGTGGGGTACGTCCTGTCCCATATAGGCGATACCGGTATCCCATCCGGTAGCCAAAAACATACTGAGTTGGGGATTGTACCGGCTGAGGGCGGCCTTGCGTTGCGCTTCGCTCTTGGCGATACTGACATTGGTTCCGGCATAGTCCGCACGGCGTCCTAATACTTCGTCGAGACTCAGTAAATCGACGGGAGGAGAGCCGGCGCCGATTTCGCAAAGACTGTCTACCGCGGCGTCCGGTTTTACTCCCATCAGAATATTGAGTCGCTGCAAGGCGAGGGTATGGTTCTGACGGGCTTTGATGAACTGCAGTTCAGCCTCCTTCTTGCGGGTGGAAATCATTAGCAAGTCCGTACGGCTGATGGCGCCGTCGTCGAATCTGTCTTGAATGATGCTGTATTGCCGGTTGACAATCTCTTCAAAACGGGCGGCAGCTTCGAGTGTCGCCAATGCGGCCGAAGCGTTCCAATAAACAGCATCGCTCTGGTAGTGTATCTGGTCGAGTGTCAGCTCTATGGCAAGCTTATCCAGTTCCTCGTCGGCTTTGGCTATTCTCTTTTGGGCAATGAGCGAGCCGCCTGTATAAAGAGGCTGCCCCAATGTAGCCAATGCCTGGTAGGTATAGGGACGGTATTGTCCCGCAGGACTGTTCCAAGCGTCCAGGTGGCTCAAGTTGGCAGTCCCTTCGGCGGTAATGTCTATCTTGGGCAGGAAGCCTGTCTGCGCTATTTTGCGGGCCTCGGTGCTTGCGGCGGCTTTCAGGCGTTGTTGCTTCAGCTGTTGGCTGTATGCTTCCACTTTATCCCGATAGGCCTCGCGGCTGAGATACGTTTCCTGTGCCTCGGCGCTTATGCCAAGACTGATTACTGATAATATAAGTATAATTTTTCTCATCATTCAAATAGTAAATCGTAAATAGTCAAATCGTAAATCCCTTCATCCTTTTATTCCCTGTATCGCACAGTAGGCCACAGGCAATACAAACAGGGTGAGTATCGAAGCTACCAGCAGACCGCCCATGATAGTGGCTGCCATACCGCCGAACATGGCGTCGAACAATAACGGCAGCATACCCAGAATGGTGGTGCCCGATGCCATGGCTACGGGAACGATACGGGTGGTCGTTGCGCTGATGACCGCTTCGCGCGGTGCTTTTCCGGCAGCCGTTTCCGCATCGATTTGGTCTACGAGGACAATGGCGTTCTTGATGTTCATCCCGATAAGTCCCAGTAAACCCAAGATGGCAAAAAAATCGAATGTCTTGCCCAATAGCAGCAGCCCCAATACGATGCCGATAAAGATGAGCGGCAACATCAGCAATATGACAATGGGCTTGCGGTAGGTCTTGAACAGGAACAGCAGGGTGACGAACATCAGGAAAAACGTCAGCGGCATATTGGCTGCCAGTGCGGCATTGGATTCGGCTTGGCTTTCCTGTTCGCCGAAGTACTTCATGGTATATCCTTCGGGGACGTCTATTTCGTTCTGCACCTGTTCCCATACACGGTTGAAGGCGGCAATGGCGTTCACTCCCCGGCGGGGGTCGGCTTGTGCCATCATAACCATTTGGCGGTTGTAGTCCTTTACATTGGAGAACTTATACTGATAGTCGAACTCACCGACCACCTGTTCCAGCGTGGTGGTTTCACGCGTAGTCCCGAATACGGGCAGTGTACGCAGGTCGTTAATGCGGAATGAGTCGGTTGTATTATCTTTCAGCAGGATAGGGAGTACTTGGTCGCCTTGCCGGTATTCTCCCAATGTCATTCCGTTGGTGCCGATTTGTATGCTTTGCGCCATGCTCTGGCGGGACACGCCTAACGGTTGCGCACGCTCCTGGCTGTATACGGGTTTCCATATGGGAATCTTGTTGCCCCATGAATTGCGTATATTGATAAGGTCTTTGTCACGGTGCATCATCTCCAGAACCCGGTTGGTCAGCGCCACTAAAGTATCCGTGTTATTGCCGATAAAGCCTATCTCGATAGCGGCATCTACGGCAGGCGAGAGTTTGAAAAGCGTGGTGCGGGTGATGGCATTGGGGTAATTCTCCTTCATATAGCTATCCAGATTCTCTTCATATTCCTTGGTATATTTGCTGTCTGTCACTTCTACCAGAAGGTTGGCGAAGTTGGGCTTCGGACCGACGGAAGTGGATGCCAGATAGTAGCGTAGCGGGGTACTGCCGAAGGTGACGGAAACCCGTTTCACTTCCGGCTGTTCCAGCAGATGGGCTTCCACTTTCTTCATTTCCTTCTCTACATCGCGGATACCGTATCCGTCGGGATAGAATACGTCGGCACGGAAATAGGGCTTGTCCAGTGAGGGGAAGAAGTTTTGCGGCATCAGTCCCATGACAACGAGGGAGAGGATGAACAATACGACCATGCTTCCCAACGTCAACGCTTTTTTGCGTATCAGCAGGCTGAGGACAGATGCGAACTTATGGTAGAAAGGCTTGTCGTAGGGGTCTTTGTTGCTGTTGCCGGTTCGGGCTTTCAGTATGAAGTTACCGAAAGTGGTGGTTTGCGTCAATGCCAGTACCCAGCTTAATCCTAACGAGATGGCCAAGACGATGAACAACGGCTTCACAATCTCGGCGACGGAAGACGGCGCAAGATAAAGCGGCAGGAAGGAGCAGATGGCTATAAACGTTGCCCCAAGCAGTCCCCATTGCGGTTTGGTGGCGCCGTCTATCAGCGCTTTCCGTCTGTTTACACCGCGGGCTATGGCGATTTGCGCGTTGTCGGTCACTACGATAGCGTTGTCCACCAGCATTCCCATGGCGATGATGAAGCCTGCCAGCGAGGTACGGTTTAATCCGACTCCCAAAAATGACATGATAAGCAGCGTACCGCCGATGGAGAATATCAGTGAAGAACCGATGAGCACGCCGGCACGCATCCCCATTACCAGCATGATGATGACAATTACAATCAGAATGGATTCTATCAGGTTGATAATGAAACCATTGTTTGCTTCTTTGGCTATGATGTTTTCGGGATAAAGGCTTTCCAATTCCAGCCCTACGGGAATGAGAGGCAGCAGCTCGGCGAGTTTCTTGTCTACCAGTTCGCCGGTTTTTACCACATCCTTCTGCGGGTCGGTGGAGACACCGATGCCGATAGCCCGTTTTCCGTTGACGTGCATGATAGTACCGGGCGGGTCCATATAGCCCTTTTCGACAATGGCTATGTCGCCCAGCTTGACCTGGCCGCCGGAAGTGGTGATTAGCTGGTTACGGATGTCGTTGACGGTGGTATAAGTACCGTTGGCGACAATGCGCAGCTGTTGTTCGCCCGCGCCGATTTCACCCGTATTGATAATCTGGTTCTGCGATTGCAGCAAGCTTGCCAGTTGTTTGGGGTCAATACCCATCCCCGCCAACTTGTTTACGGAGATAAAGATATTGATTACTTCCGTCTGTGTGCCGAACAGGGCTACTTTCATCACTCCTTCGGCGGTGATGACCTGAGTTTTGATGCGTTCCGCCCAGTTGCGCATTTCTTCATAAGAGAAACCGTCGTCGCCGACCAGTCCGTAATAAATGCCGAATACATCGCCGAAGTCGTCCGATACCGTTGGCACGGAAGCTCCGGCGGGCAGTTGGGGCTGTATGTTGAGAACCTTACGACGCAGTTCATCCCATTTCTGCGGGATAGATGCTGCGGAGAGCGAAGGTTGCAACTCGAACGTAATCTTGGAAAGTCCGTACATGGACTCCGACTTTATCTTGTACACTCCGCTCATACTCTGTATTTCGCGGGAGATAGGTTCGGTAATGAGCCGTTCCACTTCAGCGGGTTCGGCTCCGGGATAGCGTGTCATAATGACCGCCGTCTTGATGACAAAGGGGGCGTCTTCTTTCTTTCCCAAACGGCCGAATGAGAATATGCCGCCGATGAGCAATACGGCAAGGAAGAAATAGACAATCTTTGTATTGTCTAATGAATATTTGGCTAAGTTCATATGTAAAAGGTGATAGGGTGATAAAGTTATAAAGTGATAGGGGAAAGGCTGTTACTCTACCTCTTTTACTCTCTGCCCCTCTACGAGTTGGTATACTCCGGCGATAACAACGGTTTCATCCGGTTTCAGCCCTTTGGAGATGAGAATATTGGCTTCACCGGTCGGTGAATATACGGTTACTTCGCGACGGCTTACCCTGTTGTCTTTCACAATCCATACATAGGTGTTCTTGTTCTCGCTGTCGCCGAATACGGCGCTTAACGGTACATTCATCAGCTTTTCCTCTATGAAAGGGGCGATGTCCGAGGCGAGACGGATGTTACAGGTAAATCCGGGCTTCACATCATATACGGCACGGTCAAAAGCTGGGTCGTCGATGATGATGGTAACCGGGATGCCTGTACCGTCTGTTGAAATATCGAGATATTCTTCCAGTTTGGCGTTGAATATCGTACCCTTATAAGTATCGAACTCCACTTTGAACGTGGCGTCTTTGGCACGAAGCAGGTACAGGTAATCATCGGGTACGGTGAATTTTATGCGCAGTTTCTGCGTATTTACCAGCCGTACGATCCCCTCTCCCGAATTGACACGCTGATAGTTCTCTACCAGACGCTTTTCGATGGAGCCGTCGAAAGGGGCGAGCAGTTTCGTATCCCGCATATTGTTGGTAGATAGTTCGTAGGCGGATTTGGCCTTTTGATAATTGGCTGCGCTGATTTCATACTCCTGCAAGGAAATGGCCTGGCGGCTCAGCAGCCGCTCGTTGCGCTCGACCTGCGCGGCAGCGGTTTCATAGGCAGCCTTGTCGGCGGCATATTGCAGGGAGATATCCCGGGGGTCGATGGCGGCGATCAGTTGTCCTTTCCTTACCCTTTGTCCTTCCACTACCGGAAGGTTGATGATTTGTCCGCTGACACGGAATGCCAGTTTCACATATTCCACCGCTTCTACCATGCCGGAGAAATCCTTGAGAATTACCGACTGTGAACGTACGGTAGCGGTTTTCACAGGTCGAACGAGGGTGGTTTCTTCCCTCTTTTTTTGCCCGCAGGACGTAATGATGAACGTCACCGCCAAGGCGAACAGATACATTTTCTTCATTTATTCCGATTAAGACAAGTCTTTGAGGTTGACGGTCAAAGCCAACCCTTGTCTTAATTCATAAACGTTTTGATATACCTGTATGTTCAGTTGGCTTCCGGCGGTCAGGCTGATTTTTATCTCTTTGCTTACCTGTATATGCAGCGTATTGCCTAAGTAGTTCACTTTGAACGAGTAACTGCTCCATTTCTCCGGTATGACGGGTTCTATCTTGAGTGTGTCGTTCAGTATTTGCAATCCCGCAAACCCGCGTACGATAGCCAGCCAACTGCCCGGCATACTGGTGATATGCAGTCCCTGGTCTCCCTCGTTGTTGTAGTCGTCCAGGTCGAGGCGGGTGGCGTGTAAGAATAATTGATACGCTTTCTCCACTTTTCCGATGCGTGCGGCAAGAATGGAATGGATATGCGGGGAAAGGGACGATTCGTGCACGGTCATCGGTTCGTAGAACTCAAAGTTGCGGCGGATGGTTTCCCGGTCGAAGTTGAAATAATAGAGGTATAGCCCGAGCAGAACGTCACCCTGCTTGATGTAACAGGAACGCAGGATACGATCCCACGACCAGTACTGGTTGATGGGGCGCTCGCCATCGGGAATGGCATCGGCGCTTTGCAGAACTTTGTCCATATAACCGTCGTTTTGCACGAAGATACCGCGTTCCGGGTCTTCCGGCAGATATATCCGTTCGATAATATCCCGCCAGCGTTCGCTCTCTTCCGTATAGTTCAGACGGGTGATACGGCGTATGCGGGCGTATTCGTCGGGGTATTGCCGTGCGATGATTTCAAGGAAACTGAGGGTGGTTCTGAGACAGCGCATGCAGGAGTAGTTGGTGTACCAGTTATTGTCTACGTTATTCTCGTATTCGTTGGGTCCGGTAACTCCCAAAATGACGTATTGCTGTTTGGGTTGTGAGAAAGACACCCGTTGGCTCCAGAAGCGGCTGATGGCTATCATTACTTCCAGTCCGTAGCGGGCGATGTAATCCAGTGTGCCTGTGAGGGTGGAGTGTTGCAGAATGGCATAGACAATCATGTTGTTCCGGTGAATCTCTTCAAAGGTAATCTCCCATTCGCTGTGACACTCCTCTCCATTGCTGGTGACTTGCGGAAAGAGGGCGGCTCCATTGTCGAATCCTAACTTGCGGGCATTCTCAATGGCTTTAGGCAGTTGTTTATAGCGGTACATCAGCAGGTTCTCGGCAATCTTCTTCGGAGTGGAAAGCAGGAAGAAGGGCACGCAACACAATTCGGTATTCCAGTAAGTGTTTCCGCCGTACTTTTCTCCGGTAAAACCTTTGGGGCCGATATTCAGCCGAGGGTCGTCTCCCCGGTATGTCTGATAGAGTTGGAAGATATTATAGCGTATGCCTTGCTGGGCTTCCGGGTCTCCTTCGATGATAACGTCGGTTTCGTCCCATATCTCCTGCCAGGCTTGCCGGTGCTCCTGCACCAGAACATCCCAACCCGTACTCCGGGCTTTCCGGGCTTCCGAGACGGACGCTTCTATCAAGTCCTGCCGCTCATAATAGAGGGACGATGCGATGGCAATGTATTTAATGAGCGTTACGGTGTCACCCGGTTTCACTTCTACACCTACGCTGAATCCGGTTTGCTTTTCTTTTTCGATACGTATCGGGTTGGCGAATGTCTCTTTATTGTTCTTGAAAAACCGATAGGTCATGGCATAGCATATTTGCGCGTCTTCCCGTCTGGTCTGCGTCCACAGATAGGCGCAATCGCTGGTGGTGCCGGAGCGCAGGATATTCCAAGTCTTTTCGTCAGGATGCTCGGCTTGGTTCACGATGTCGCCGTCGAAAGTAGGCACGAGGGAAATCTTGCCTGTGTAGTTGACGGACGTAACGCTATATTTTATAAGGCAGAGGTTGGGATGAGCCATGTCGGTGATGTGTTCCACGTGCAGACGGAGCTTGTTTCCTCGCGGAGAGGTGACTTCCGCATCCCGATAGGAGATACCTGCTTTCATGTCGAGGCGTCTGTTGAAACTGTCTACATCCCATTGAGCCAAATCCAGCTCCTCATCGATAAGGCGCAGGCTGATACGGCTCCAGTCCGGAGCATTGGGAATGCGTGTGTAGAACCGTGGAAAACCGTTCTTCCACCAGCCTACACGGGTTTTGTCCAGAAATGTGATGCCTGCCACGAATGCGCCGCGATAGCTGTCGCTACTGTATGGCTCTTCAAAATATCCCCGTTGTCCGAAACGGCCGTTTCCAAGACTGAATATGCTTTCCGACCATCGCATGCGGTCGGCTTGAAAACTATCTTCTATAATATTCCATTCGTCAGTTTTAAGGTATTTCTTCATGGCAGTCTTTTCTGTGTTATCGGTGTAAAGATAAACAAATAAAAGGATAAACAAATAAGATGCGGGAAAAAGAAACGCCCCGTTCCTTGGTGAGGAACGGGGCGTCGGATGGTTTACGACCTTTCTCCTTTGGTCTCTTTTATCAGATATACGCAGACGGCTCCGATAATGAGCATCACACCCGCCATTACCAGCATGTTTATTTCCGGGGGAAGCATTCCTTTCGGCGTAAACAGTGCCAGAATACTTCCGCCTAATGCCGCTGCCACGATTTGCGGGATACAGATGGTTCCGTTGAACAGTCCGAGGTATGTGCCCATGTGCCCGCCGGACAAGGCGTTGGTCAGAATGGTGAAAGGCAACGCCAGCATGGCGGCCCATGCGCAACCTATCAGCAGGAAAGAGATGAACAGCACATACTGGCTGTGTACAAAATAAGTGGATATGAAGCCGATGCCGCCCAACACGAGGCTCAGCGCGTAAATGAAGCGGCGGTCTTTGAACATAGGGATGCAGACCGCCCAAAGTACAGAGCCGATGGCTTGTACGGCAAACAGTACGCCTACCCAGTTGGCGGCTTCCTGATATTGCAGGCTCTTGGTGTCAAGAACTATTTTAGTGATTCCGTTTACAGTGTGTTCAACGGTCGGTGCGTCAAAAACATTTGCGGCTATGCTGCCGTTGGTGTATGTCCACATAAACATAAAAGCGAACCAGCAGAAGAACTGCACCAGTCCTACCGTCCAAAAGGCTTTCGGCGCTTTAACCAGCAGCTTCAGCATATTGACTTTCTCATGTTCCTGTTCTTCTGTGATGCCATGATATTCGGCATATTCCGCAGGCGGCATTTCCTTGACTTTGACCGTTGTATAAATAACGCAGAATATCAGGATAGCGGCTCCGATGTAGAACGAATAGATTACAGAATCGGGAATTACCCCCTGAGGCGCCGTATTGCTGATACCCACCCACGCAAATATAAACGGGAACAGATACCCCACCAGACTGCCGGCATTGCATAGGAAACTCTGAATGGAATAGGCGAGTCCTTTCTGTTTCTCATTCACCATATCGCCTACCATCATCTTGAACGGTTGCATCGCCATATTGATAGAGGTGTCCAGAAACATCAGCGATACCAGACCGAAAATCATGGCCGTACTTACCACCATGCCGAAGCTGCCCGCATTGGGCAGCAGGCACATGACGAGCACCGCAACCAGCGAACCGATGAATAAATAAGGAATGCGACGTCCGAATCTCGTCCAGGTCTTGTCGCTGGCGGCTCCTACAATAGGCTGCACTATGATACCTGCCAACGGCGGTAATATCCAGAAATAACTCAAACTGTGCGGGTCAGCTCCTAAAGTGGAGAATATACGGCTGATATTCGCGCTTTGCAGGGCATACGCGATCTGTACGCCAAAAAAACCGAAGCTGATGTTCCACAGTTTCCAGAAACTTAAATCGGGTTTTACTTTCATTGTTCTTTTGTTTTTTATGATATTAGTTATAATTCATTATTTCGTCGTTCCCCTCACCACCAGATTCGTCCGTACAATCTTATTGGTGCTTTTCTCCTCACTCCCTTCCAGCTTGTCGGTAAGGATGCCGAATGCGCTCTTGCCGACTTCCTCTCCATGCTGCTCCACCGTTGTCAGTTTCGGGTCGGTACTTTGGGCGATGGCTCCGTCGGTGAACCCGCAGATAGAAACCTCGTCCGGTACTTTTAGTCCCACCAGCTTGCAGGCATACAATATGCCTGCCGCCGTTTCGTCGTTAATCGCAAAGAATCCGTCGGGGCGGTTGTCGCTTTCCAGCAAATCGGGTGTTATGGCAATGGCGCGTTCGCGATTGTCGCATAACTTAATCATGCTGTCGTCTACGGGAACCTTGTATTTCTTCATGGCATCCAGATAACCGTTACGCCGGTTCTTGGTAATTTCAAGATGCGGATCGGCTCCGTAAAAGAAGATGCGTTTACATCCTGTCTGAATCATGTACTCCACAGCGGCAAACGAACCGGCATAGTCGTCGACCACTACTCGCTCCGTCTTCAGTCCGGTATAGATGCGGTCGTAGAAAACAATCGGAATATTATTATTTAAGAGTTCCTGATAATGATCGTATTGTTCCGTATTCTTGGCAAGAGATGCAATGACGCCACAGACACGGGCGGCGAGAAAAGAATGAACTATTTTTACTTCCTGCCCGTACGATTCGTTGCTTTGCGCCACGATTATATTGTAACCGGCTTCGGCCGCCGCCGTTTCGATACCGCTCAATACGCACGAAAAGAAGTGATGCACCAGTTGGGGCACAATCACGCCAATCGTGTTGCTGCGGCTTGAACGAAGGTTGACGGCAAGTACATTGGGCTTATAATTATGTTCGCGCGCGTAGGCATGGATGAGGTCACGGGTTTCCCGGCTGATGTCCGGATTATCCTTGAGCGCTCTCGATACGGTGGAAGGAGAGACATTCAACGCCCGGGCAATATCCTTGATAGTTATCTGCGGTTTGTTCATGAGTATTATTTCTTTTTCAGCCAAAGGTAATGCAAACCGAAGGCAGTACAAAATATGCTTGCTTATTTTTAATGCTGAGTGCGGCTTATCTTATTTTGAAGATACTGCAAGCCGAAAGCGGTACAAAATGAACTTGCTTATTTTAGCTTCTCCGATGCGATTGCAAAAATAGGGGAATCTCGGAATAAATGCTTTATTGTTGACAGCAATCGGGTTAAGTATAAATGCAAACGATTGCATATTCATTATCTTTGACTAATTATTGATGGGACAGACCGGAGTAACCGCAATTTTTCTATATTTGCAGAAAAATAATTTAAGACTATGAATTGCATGAATTTGGGGACTTTACGAATGTTGATTGTAGGTTGCGGGCTTTTCCTGTCTGCTATGATACAAGCACAGCGTTCGGAATTTTTGCTTGAGAAGAATTGGAAATTTACTAAGGGTGATGTAACCGGGGCCGTATCGCCGGAGTTTGACGACAGTAAGTGGGAGACTGTCAGCGTACCGCACGATTGGGCTATCTTCGGACCTTTCGACCGTAACAACGATTTGCAGAATGTTGCCATTACACAGAATTTTGAGAAGAAGGCATCCGTTAAGACAGGGCGTTCCGGCGGACTGCCGTATGTGGGCGTTGGCTGGTATCGTACGAAATTCGATGTTCCTGCCGGCAAACAGGCAACGCTGGTTTTTGACGGAGCCATGAGTGAAGCCCGTGTGTACGTCAATGGGAAAGAAGCCTGCTTTTGGCCGTTTGGCTATAATTCTTTCCATTGCAACGTTACGGAACTGCTGAATGAGAATGGCAAGAATAATGTGTTGTCGGTTCGCCTGGAGAACAAACCGCAGTCTTCTCGCTGGTATCCCGGTGCAGGACTGTATCGCAATGTACGTGTAGTAACAACAGACCGTATCTATGTTCCGGTGTGGGGCACGCAACTCACCACTCCGCACGTATCTTCCGAATACGCTTCCGTACGTCTGCGCACGGAGATAGCCAATGCGGGAGAAAATAATATCCGTGTGGTAACGGAGATTGTATCGCCGGACGGTAAGGTGGTTGCCGTAAAAGATAATACCGGTAAGATTAATCACGGCCGGCCTTTCGAACAGAATTTTCTGGTAAACAGTCCCGCCTTATGGTCGCCGGAGACACCTTATTTATATAAAGCATCTTCCAAAATATACGTAGACGGTAAACAGGTGGATGAATACATCACCCGCTTCGGTATTCGTAGCATAGAGATTGTTGCCGACAAAGGCTTCTTCCTGAATGGCAAGCACCGTAAATTTCAGGGCGTCTGCAATCATCACGACTTAGGACCTTTGGGAGCTGCTGTCAATGTAGCCGCCCTTCGCCGCCAGCTTACACTGTTGAAGGATATGGGTTGCGACGCAGTCCGTACCTCACACAATATGCCGGCCCCGGAATTAGTGGAGCTTTGTGATGAGATGGGCTTTATGATGATGATAGAGCCTTTTGACGAATGGGACATTGCCAAATGTGAAAACGGTTATCACCGCTACTTTGGCGAATGGGCGGAGCGGGACATGGTGAATATGTTGCGTCATTACCGTAATAATGCCAGTGTGGTAATGTGGAGCATTGGCAATGAAGTGCCTACGCAATGCAGTCCGGAAGGTTATAAAGTCGCTTCGTTCCTGCAGGATATATGCCATCGTGAAGACCCTACGCGTCCTGTTACCTGCGGTATGGATCAGGTATCTTGTGTCTTGGAAAACGGATTTGCCGCCATGATAGACGTACCCGGTCTTAACTATCGTGCTCACCGTTATGTAGAATCCTATAATGCGCTTCCGCAAAATATCATTCTGGGGTCGGAGACTGCTTCTACCGTCAGTTCACGCGGCGTCTATAAATTTCCGGTGGAGAAGCGTGCCAGTGTGCGGTATGACGACCATCAATGTTCGGGATATGACATAGAGTGTTGCTATTGGTCTAATATCCCCGATGTGGATTTTGCCTTGGCTGATGATTATGACTGGACTATCGGGCAGTTTGTCTGGACTGGTTTCGACTATTTGGGTGAACCTTCTCCATACGATACGGATTCCTGGCCCAGCCATAGCTCCGTATTCGGTATCATAGACCTGGCAAGTCTGCCTAAAGACCGTTATTACCTGTATCGCAGCATTTGGAACAAGAATGTGAATACGCTGCATATCCTTCCTCATTGGACATGGCCGGGCAGGGAAGGAGAGAATACTCCCGTTTTCGTTTATACCAACTATCCCGGCGCAGAGCTTTTTATCAATGGTAAGAGCTACGGCAAGCAGCGTAAACTTACAGCCGGAGAGAGTGAAGCCTTGCAGGGTAAAGACTCGCTTGCCTTGCAGCGTCGCTACCGCCTGATGTGGATGGATGTTCCTTATGAACCGGGCGAACTGAAAGTGGTAGCCTATGATGCTGCCGGCAAACCGGTAGAGGAAAAAACTGTCCATACCGCCGGCAAGCCTCATCATCTGGAATTGGTGGCGGACCGTACCGGACTTGTTGCCGATGGCAAAGATTTGGCATATATCACGGTCCGTGTTGTCGATAAAGACGGTAATCTTTGTCCGTCCGACAACCGTCTTGTTTCTTTCTCTGTGAAGGGAGCCGGCCGTTATCGCGCCGCCGCTAATGGTGACGCCACCAGCCTCGACCTTTTCCACTTGCCCAAGATGCCCGCTTTCAATGGACAGCTGACGGCTATTGTGCAGAGTACGGAGCAATCCGGTGAGATTGTTTTTGAAGCCAAAGCCAAAGGTCTGCGGACAGGAAAAATCGTATTGTCTGCCGGTACACAGCGCTAATTGTGCCCTGTTTCTTTTGTTGCAGGGGAATAAACAGTATTCGAGTGCAGGCAAAACCGTCTTATCCCGGATTTAGTTGATTATTGGAATTGTCAACCGAATCCGGAGTAAGACGGTTTTTATATTATTGTTGGGGTATTTCCTTTTATGGCTTGCAACAGCTATTCCCTTCTTTTTGTTCGCTGTCACTGCGTATCAGACCGCAAATATGATGCAATCGTTTGCATTCTTCTTGCTGCACTTTTTGTAGCATCTGTGTTTCTTACTCGATAATATGGCATACATTTGTTGTATCATAATAAAGTATTTGAAGTACGTTCTGCAATAATGTTAATATACTGAAACGTTTTTTGAATATACTATAGATAATTAATATTGTTAACTTTAATTTTTGAATGCATGAAGCAAGTTAATCTTAGAATCTATCGAACGATTCTTCCCTTGTTATTAGGGCTATTCTTGTCAGTTGGCGCTTATGCACAGAACATCACGGTGAAAGGGCATGTGAAAGATGCTTTAGGTGGTGTGATTGGTGCTAATGTCGTGGAAAAAGGAAATACCACAAACGGTACTATTACGGATTTGGATGGTAATTTTACGTTAACGGTTCCCAAGGGAGCTACTTTGGTAGTTTCTTTTATCGGTTATAAAAGTCAGGAAGTACTTGCGGCTCCTTCTGTAGTAGTGACAATGGAAGATGATTCGCAATTATTGGATGCGGTAGTTGTAATCGGATACGGTTCGGTGAAGAAAAATGACCTGACAGGTTCGGTAACAGCAATCGACGCAGAAAAGATGGTAAAGGGTGCTGCAACTTCTGCTTCCGACCTTTTGGTTGGTAAAGCTGCCGGTGTAAGTGTCATTACCGATGGCGGTGCTCCGGGAGCCAGCGCTACGATTCGTGTACGCGGCGGTTCATCAATGTCAGCCAGCAACGATCCGTTGATTGTAATTGATGGCGTACCTGTGGATAATGAGGGGGTGAATGGTATGTCAAATCCGTTGGCTACTATACACCCTAATGATATTGAGACATTTACTATTCTAAAGGATGCCTCTTCAACGGCTATTTATGGTTCGCGTGCATCCAATGGCGTTATTATTATTACTACGAAAAAAGGACAGTCCGGCAAACCGAGAGTTTCTTATAACGGTTCATTTTCCATTAGTACGAAAACAAAGACTGTTGATGTAATGGGTGCTGATGAGTTCCGTGCTTTTGTAGAGGATAAATACGGAAAGGAAAGTAACCAATACGCAGCTTTGGGAAAAGCTTCTACAGATTGGCAGGATGAGATTTTCCGTACAGCTTTCAGTACCGATCATAATGTAAGCGTTTCAGGCTCTATTCCTAATATGCCTTACCGTGTATCTGTTGCATATACAAATGAAAATGGTATCTTGAAAACCTCTAATCTGCAACGTCTGACCGGTGCAATTAATTTGAATCCGACTTTCTTTGATAAGAAGTTGAATATTAATTTGAATGTGAAAGGTGTGTATAATACAAATCGTTTTGCAGATAAGGCTGCAATCGGTCTGGCTACTCAATACGATCCTACACAACCGGTGTACATGTCAAATTCCGATTATGGTAACGGTTATTATATGGCTATGGCTTCCGATAATAAACCTATTGGTATTGCATTGGCTAATCCGGTTGCTATGCTCGAACAAAAACATGATGAGTCTACCGTATATAGAAGTATCGGTAATGCGCAGATTGATTATAAGATGCATTTCCTGCCGGAACTCCGTGCCAACTTGAATTTGGGTTATGATATCTCAAAGAGTAAAGGTGATGTTATTATCGAAGATAATTCTCCCATGACTTGGTGTAGTGGTAACTACAAACAAGGGTGGGGGGATAACTCTCATTACAGTCAGTTGAAGCGTAACTTATTGCTGGATTTCTATTTGAATTATGCAAAAGATTTTGGAATACATAATATAGATGTGATGGCCGGTTATTCATGGCAACACTTCTACAAAAGCGAAAAAAATTCTTATCCTTATTCTGCGGCACAAGCTGAAATAGAAGGAAAGAAAGAATATAAAGATGGTGACAGTTATGAAACTGAAAATTACTTGGTTTCGTTCTTCGGACGTTTGAACTATTCTTTAATGAATCGTTACTTGTTGACATTCACATTGCGTGAGGATGGTTCTTCCCGATTTAACAAGGATAATCGTTGGGGACTTTTCCCGTCTGTGGCTTTGGCTTGGAAGATTAATGAGGAAACCTTTATGAAAAAGTTTGATTTCTTGTCCGATTTGAAGTTGCGTTTGGGCTATGGTGTAACAGGTCAGCAGAATTTGGATAATGGCGATTATCCTTATTTACCACGTTATATGGATAGTAAGGCCGGTGCAAGTTACTTCTTCGGTGATACTCAATATAGTCTGATTGCTCCATTGGCATATGATAAGAATCTGAAGTGGGAAGAAACTACTACTTGGAATGCAGGTATTGATTACGGTTTCTTGAATGGACGTATTACCGGTGCTTTGGATTTCTATTATCGTAAAACAGAGGATTTGCTGAATACGGTAGCTATCGCCGCCGGAACAAATTTCAGTAACCAGTTGCTGACCAATGTAGGTACATTGGAAAATAAAGGTGTGGAATTTACAATAAACGCACATGCCATTACTACGAAAGACTGGAAGTGGACAATAGGCTATAACATCTCTTACAATAAAAATGAAATTACAAAGATGACTATCAATGATGATCCTAACTATGTGGGTGTTATTCATGGTGGTATTGATGGTGGTACAGGATATAATGTAATGATTAATGCTGTTAATAATCCGTATAACTCATTTTATGTGTTTGAACAGATTTATGACCAGAATGGTAAACCTATCGAAGGTGCTTACGTAGACCATAACGGTGACGGAAAAGTAGGAGAGAAAGATAATGACGGAGACTTAATCGCTTATAAAAAGTCTGCTCCGGATGTATTCATGGGATTGACCTCTCAACTTTCCTATAAGAATTGGGATTTCTCCTTTGCTTTGCGCGCAAGTATTGGCAACTATGCTTATAACAATGTACAATCAAACCGTGAGTCATGGGGTGGTTCGGAAATGTTCGATAATACGGGATTTTTGAAGAATCGTGTAACAAGCGCTACTTATACGGACTTTAAAGATGCCCGTCGTCGTTCCAGCTATTATGTTCAGAACGCTTCATTCCTGAGAATGGATAACATCTCTTTGGGATATACGTTTAATAAATTGTTCAATAATCGTCAGAGTGCCCGTGTTTATGCAACGGTACAGAATCCGTTTGTTATCACTAAGTATGACGGTATTGATCCGGAAATTAGCGGTGAAGGTATTGATAATAATATTTATCCGCGTCCTCGCGTGTTTATGATTGGACTTAACCTTAATTTTTAATAGAAGAATATTATGAGAACATTAAAGTATAAATATTATATTTCAGCGACGTTGGTTAGTCTGATGCTGTCAGGAACCTCATGTATCGGAGATTTGGACACTGTTCCTTTGTCTCCTACAGAGCAGACTTCCGACAATGTGTTCGGTAATGAAGAAATAACTTATGTTGAGAGTTTGGCAAAGATATATGCCGGTATGGCAATCGGTGGTAATAAAGGTGGTGACTCCGATCAAGATGTAGCCGGTATTGATGGTGGTAGCCAGGCTTCTTTCTTGCGTGTACTTTGGAATATGCAGGAACTTCCCACCGATATGGCACATTGTGCATGGAGTGACCCGGGTATTCCCGGTTTTAATCAGGTTTCATGGGGAGCGGACAGTCCATGGATTAAAGGTTCTTATTATCGCTTATTCTATCAAATAAATCTGTCGAATGCTTTTTTGCGTGAAACTACAGATGAAAAGCTGGCTGAACGCCGTTGCGATGCAGCCTTAGTGGATAAAATGAAGGAGTATCGTGCCGAAGCAAGATTCTTGCGTGCTTTGAATTACTGGTATTTGCTTGATTTATATCGTAATGTACCTTTGGTTACGGAAGATAGCGCTATTGGCGAGAAAGTGCTTCCAAGTCAGGTTACTCCACAGGAACTGTATGATTTCATTGAAACGGAATTGACGGAATGCGTCGACGATATGCTGGATCCGGTTGTTGGATATTCCCAACAGTATGGTCATGCTAATAAAGCGGCTGCCTGGAGTTTACTCTCACGTTTGTATTTGAATGCGAAAGTATATATCGGGCAAGAGAAATATACGGAATGTATAGATGCTTGTAAGAAAGTTATTGCTTCGGGGTACACCTTAGATCCAGAATATAAAGCTATATTCTGCGCAGATAATGACCACTCGGTAGAAATGATTTTCCCGGTTCGTTACGAGGGAGATCAGACAATGACATGGGGTGGAATGACGGCTTTCATTAACTGGGGAGCAGCCGATTTAAAGGATGAAGTCAATGGTAAGGATGCTTGGCAGGGTGTTCGTGCTAAATCTTCTTTGTTGAGGCTTTTTGAAAAAGAAAATGCTTCGGAGAAAGATATGCGTAAATCTATGTTGCATACAGAACTGACTACCAATATTGAGATTGTGAACCAGACGGAATTCTTAAATAATGGTATTCCGGTAGCCAAATATTATAATAAGTATAAAGATGGAACATTGCCGCCGTCTAAAGAGGCGTATACGGATTTCCCGCTATTCCGTTTAGGAGAAATCTATCTGAATTATGCAGAGGCCGTGTTACGTGGCGGAACAGGCGGAAGTCGTACTACGGCTTTGGGATATATAAACGATTTGCGTAAACGTGCTTATGATCAGGATGCTGCAGCTACAATTAGCGATTCAGACTTGACTTTGGATTTATTGCTGGATGAACGTGGACGTGAGTTTTTCTTCGAGGCGCAAAGACGTACGGATTTGATTCGTTTTGATGTGTTTACTGGCGACAGTTATTTATGGCCGTGGAAAGGTGGCGCCGCTGAAGGTATTTCGGTAGGTGATTATCTGAAGATTTACCCGTTGCCTTCTGATGAAATCGGCTCTAATACAAACTTAGTACAAAATCCTGGTTATCAGAAATAACCTATATATAAAGAACAAATTATGAAAAAGATATATTTATATACTTTATTACTGGGACTTGTGGGATTGACATCTTGTGAAGATGATGCAACTCCGGTGCTTAGTGTTAAGGCGAATGCGATACTTCAGGAACTTCCCAAAAGTGATTATGTGTTTACTGCGGATAATGCGTCCGAGCCGTTTACTGTTAAATGGACACCTACGGATTATGGCTTTCAGGCATCTACCTCTTATACAGTAATGCTTACTAATCTTGCCAATGAGAAAAGTGTGGAATTAGGAACAACCAGCGCCAATGAATTGAGTCTTACCAATGAAAATATTAACCTTTTGATGAATGACCTGAATGTATATCCCGGGCAAAAGGGTGAACTGGCTATTTCATTAGATTACTCCGCTTATGAAGGAAAGTTGGATAGCGTGGCTGGTAATGTCATTAAATTTAAGGCAACTCCTTATGACCCGAGAACGGTGAATATAGATTGGGATTATGCTTATGTTGCTGTTTATAAACCTGCCGTAACGAAAGCTGCCGCTAATGCCGATTGGAACTGGGCAACAGCTTATATGATTGGCGATGTGAATGGTGATGGTAAATATGAAGGTTGGGTTAATTTTGAAGAGGATAACTTGATATATAAGGTATTAGACGGAAAAACATATGAAGTTTTGGGTGAAGGTCAGACTGTTGCCAAGAAAGGATTTTATCAAATCAGTGTAGTGGAAGGCGAAGTAACTCAGTCTGCAAACCCTGTTCTGTGGGGAGTAGCCGGAGATGCCACTCCTAAAGGTTGGGGGGAAATGACCAAATTGGATTATAATTCGGAGACCCGTTTGTGGTCGAAGGTCATTAAGTTACTGGCTGGAAAGGAATTTAAATTTAGAGCAGATCCCGAACAATGGTATGGAATAGCTACTACTAACACCAATAATGATGGTGGTGTGCTTGGCGGTGAGGAAAATATAAAGGTGATAGCGGAAGAGGATCAGACTTATTTGGTTACTTTGAACTTAACGGAAGTTGGTAAATACTCGTATACTTTGGAAGCTGTTGACTTTGTTCCTTCTACAGAATTTATTTATCTGCCAGGAGATTATCAGAAAGATGGAACGGCGGATGCTTCTGCAGATGATTGCTTGAAGATTCAATCACCGGGTTTGGATTATATCTATACTGGAACATTTGTTCTTTATAAAGATAAATCATTTAATTTTTATGAAGATACAGATGTGTATTATGGTATAAATGGTGAAATCAAGTGGGAAGAAGATGGTTCCAAAGGAACATTCAACATACAGAAGAATGCCGGCGATAAAATTAAAATGGATAGAAGTGGTAATTTCCGTATGGATTTGGATACAAAGAATTTGACCGGTACTATAACTAAGGCAGGTTGGGAAGTGATTGGTGATGCTACCCCTGGTGAATGGAGTGCAGGAACAGTAATGGATTATGATCCGGAAACAAAACTGTGGTCTATCACCGTTACTTTAAAAGATGGTGGAATGAAATTCCGTAAAGATGGAGATTGGAGTAAAGGCGACTTAGGTGGTGATTTAAGTGCTTTAACTGATGGTGGTGGAAATATAACAGTTACTGCCGGAACTTACGAAATAGTACTGAACGTAGAAGCCAAAACTGCAACAATGACTAAGAAGTAAACTCTTTATTGAGTTATATAGAATAAGCGGATATGTTTTTATATCCGCTTATTTTTTATACGTGATAATTTAGAAATAAAGTCTGTTATTATTTATTCATACATCTTTATCAGCACCCTGTTCAGCCATTCCCACCGAAAACGGAACCAACGACGGGTGCTGATTTGTTTCCCGCCGAAGCGAAGTACAAACTCCCGATAGCCATGTCTGCGGAAAGGCAGCCCTACATCCATAAATTCAAGATGGCGGTAGCCGCGCTCTTTCGCATCGCGTAATGCCTGCCACACGGCAAGAATTCCGGGATATTGCAAAGCGTATGTCTTGCGCATGCCGCCGGAGAACCATAGGTATGCGCTGTCATCGGAATAGATGCAGGCGCTTCCACCGATAATCTTGTCTTTATAGGTTACAATAAAAATACGGCTTTGCCGGCTCTGTGTCATTTGTTTTTCCAACTGCTGAAAAAAGTCCATGCTGGGGAAGTGTCGCCGTATCTTGGCGGAGTAGTTGTGATGCAGCATTTTGGCAAAAGCGTGGATTTCTTCCGGAGTATGCGCTTCCTTTACCTTTGCCCCGTTTTTCAGTCCTTTTTTGATTTGGCGGATACGCGAGGGGCTGAAACGGACTTCCGCTTGCTCCACGTTATGCAGTGAGTTGCGTACGCGTAGCCAATTAACGGCAAAGTATCGGTTCTTACGGAATACTTTATAACCGGATAGCGAATTATCCAGATTACGGAACTCGATAAGAAAGGCTTCCCGCAGAGCTTCGTCTGTGAGGCGTTGTAGCATATCACTAAAAACAGCTTCCCTGTCGATGGTTTCATCAAAATATTCTCCTGTGCCGTATACTTCGCATCGCTTGATAATAGAGGGTGGGAACAGACGTACGCTTTTTCGTATGGCGGCAAGTAGTTTGGCTACGGGCACTCCGCCTTCCGATGCTACAATAAGCAAAGGAGTATATCCCGGAGTTGCTTCGTAGATGCGAAACAGCTCCGTGGAATGGAATGTATTGGTGCCCGGCAGTTCGGGCACCCGGCTCCCCTGGTAATATGTAGTCAGTTTCAAGGGCATTGCTGCAAATTTAAAAAAATAATCTTGTATCTTTGCATTGCTTAACAACAAAGTATTCATTTCTAAACGATATACATATATGGAAAGTTTTAGTGAATTGATAAAAAAACGCCGTAGCATGCGGAAGTTTACGGAAGAGGAATTGACACAAGAACAGGTGGTTACACTGATGAAAGCCGCGCTGATGGCGCCTACTTCTAAACGCAGTAATGCATGGCAGTTTATCGTGGTGGATGATAAGGAAACATTGAAAAAACTATCTTTCTGTAAAGAGCAGGCTTCACAATTCATTGCGGATGCGGCATTGGCAGTGGTTGTAACTGCCGATCCGCTGGCAAGTGACGTTTGGATAGAAGATGCTTCTATCGCTTCTATTTATCTGCAGCTTCAGGCGGAAGATATGGGGTTGGGAAGTTGCTGGGTACAGCTTCGCGAACGTTTTACCGCATCCGGAATGTCTTCCAATGAATATGTACATGACGTACTTGATATACCCTTGCAATTGCAAGCCCTCAGTATAATAGCGATCGGTCATAAAGGAATGGAGCGCAAACCTTTCAATGAAGACAATCTGCAATGGGAAAAGATTCACCTTAATAAATATGGAGGGAAATAAAGGTGAGCGCGGCAAAAGCAAACAATAACAAAGACACATATAAGGCTACGGCTATCACGTTGATTGTGTTCGGTGTGCTTTATCTGGTAGACAAGTTGCTGCATTTTTCTACATTGGGTTTGTCGTGGGTGATGAACAGGGATAACTTTCTGCTTTATACGGCAATCATCTTCTTATTATTCAAGCATGATAAGTCAGTGGGATTGGTGCTGATAGGTTTGTGGTTGATATTGAATTTCGGATTGATAACGGCTCTGCTTGGTACTATGTCGGCTTATTTGTTGCCGGTGGCGTTATTGGTTGTAGGCGGTATTTTATATTTGGTATCTACAAGATAAAATGAAGAGAAGCATAGAAGATACATCTATCGTATTTATCGGAGCCGGTAATCTGGCGACGAATTTGGCAAAGACGCTTTATTATAAAGGATTCCGTATCGTGCAGATATACAGCCGTACGGAAGAGTCGGCACGGACATTGGCACAGGTTGTGGAGGCCGCCTATACTACCGATTTGTCGTCTGTGGCGACAGATGCCCAACTTTATATTGTTTCTCTGAAAGATGCGGCGTTTGTACAGTTGTTGCCGGAGATAGTTGCCGGCAAGGAAGATGCCTTATGGGTACACACTGCCGGTAGTATTCCGATGGACGTTTGGGAGGGTAAGGTAAACCGATATGGTGTGTTCTATCCTATGCAGACATTCAGCAAACAACGTACTGTCGATTTCCGGCAGATACCGGTTTTTGTGGAAAGCAATTCTGCGGCAGATACTCAGACCTTGAAAGATATTGCTTCCGTACTTTCCGAGAAAGTCTATGAGGCAACTTCCGAACAGCGTAAGAGTTTGCATTTGGCGGCGGTATTCACTTGTAATTTTACAAATCATATGTACGCCCTTGCTGCCGAACTGTTGAAGAAATATCAGCTTCCCTTTGAAGTGATGTTACCCTTGATAGACGAGACTGCCCGCAAAGTACACGAACTCGAACCGCGTCTTGCGCAGACGGGGCCTGCCATACGGTATGACGAGAATGTCATCAACAATCACTTGCAGATGCTTTCCGATGAACCGGGAATGCAAGAACTGTATAGGCTGATTAGCGAAAGTATACATCAACAAAACAGCTGACTTCTGAGTAAAGAATAACGGTATGAGTACAATCAACTATGATTTGAATAAGATAAAAGCGCTCGCTTTTGATGTGGACGGGGTATTGAGCGCTAACGTTATCCCGATGAGTACGGAAGGTGAGCCGATGCGCACGGTAAATATAAAGGACGGTTATGCATTGCATCTGGCTGCCAAATATGGAATTCCACTGGCCATTATAACCGGTGGGCGTACGGAAGCGGTGCGCAAGCGTTTTCTTGCTTTAGGAATATTGGCAGAGAATATCTATATGGGGTCTTCCGTCAAAATACATGATTATCATGATTTTCGTGACCGTTATGGTTTGCGGGATGAAGAAATATTGTATGTAGGTGATGATATTCCTGACATTGAGGTGATGAGTACTTGTGGCTTGCCTTGTTGTCCGAAAGATGCCGCTCCCGAAGTAAAATCCGTTGCCCGCTACATTTCCCACAAAGAGGGTGGATATGGCTGCGGACGGGATATTGTAGAGCAGTTCTTAAAAGTAAAAGGTCTTTGGATGGCAGACGAGAAAGCCTTCGGTTGGTAATTTCTGTCAGTTGATAACTCGCAATTCATAATTTATTAGAGTCATGTTGGATAATCTCAAAAAATATAAAGTTATACTTGCTTCCAATTCTCCCCGCCGGAAAGAATTGTTGGCAGGACTTGGCGTGGACTACGAAGTGCGTACCTTGCCGGATGTAGACGAATCGTATCCTGATACATTGCAAGGAGCGGATATACCTCTTTATATAGCGAAAGAAAAAACGGATGCCTATCGGGATATGTTAAAACCGGGTGAATTGATGATAACGGCCGATACCATTGTCTGGTTAGATGGAAAAGTACTTGGAAAACCTAAGGATAGGGAAGATGCTTTATGTATGCTTCGCGCTATGTCAGGTCGTACTCACGAAGTATTTACCGGTGTTTGTATTACTACAACGGAATGGCAACGAAGTTTTGCCGCCCAGACGGAGGTTCGTTTTTCCAAACTGAGCGAAGAGGAAATCACTTATTATATAGATAAGTTCCAACCGATGGATAAAGCCGGCGCCTATGGAGTGCAAGAGTGGATTGGCTTTATCGGAGTGGAGAATATTTCGGGAAGTTATTATAATATTATGGGGTTGCCGGTACAACGACTTTATAAGGAACTTATCAGGATATAAGTATTTTTTATATTCGGGTATTTACCGGATGATTTTTAAACAGGCACGAATTATATGGAAGTTCACGGTTTTATAGACAGGATAGTCGTGAAGTTCCATATAATTCGTGCCTGTCAGCATTATAAAACGAGTACTTGCTTACTTCATAAATAATATTGACTGATATTTTGTGAAATACTTAAAATCGCTCGTAGAGATGTCTCTGAGCGGGTAATTAATTTGTGCCAGACCGGATTTTACCCTTTTTGTACTAAATCTTACTCACATAGTTTCTTCCATTTACGGATATTTGCACAGGCATTAGAACTGCTATTTGTGAACTTTGAATATTAACTATAAAACACTAATACTTATGAAGCGTTTAATGAAATTATTATTTATTCCGCTTTTAGCTTTTTTTTCCTGTACCTCGCAAGTTGACGAGATTTGGGATAATGGTAAGCTTCCTCAAGACGAAGGTAACACTTTTCGGAAAGATGAACTGCATCCCGTTGGTGTCCGTTTCAGCCAATCGAGTATTAAGACATTTGCCGCAGAGGGTATCTCCGAAATCGGAATTTATGTGTATATGTCCGATTCTCTTATTTATGGAGAAACGCAATCTTTGGTACATGGGGCTGTTGAGGTTCCTTTGCCTTTGGGAGAGAATTTGCAGACGTTTGTTGTAGCGAATGCTGATGAAGTGTCCGGTGCCGATAAGCTCTCTACTACCGTTATCCGTCAGAAAGACAATATGCAGAAACCTGTCTACATTTCCGGGATAATGGGATTTACTTCGGACAATTCCGTAAAATCACTCGATATTGAGTTGAAGCGATTGATGGGACAAGCAGTGTTCAGTCCCAAAGAAACAGCGGAGGAATTGGACGGTATTACCCATTTTGACGCATTGGATATAACATTTACCAATGTAGGCGTGGCTTACAATGTGAAGGATGAAAAAGCAGTCCTTGAAGATGTAACCGTACGCACAGACCGTACCGCCGGTTTCGAGGCTTTTGTCTATTCCTTCCCCACGGAGAATAACGGTTCGCGTACGTCGGTTGATGTTACTTACTTAAAAGAAGGAGTGGAAGTGAACCGTACGAATGGTGCGCTTGATACGGGCATTGCTTTTAAGTCGTCCAAGCGTTCGGTCGTTCACATGGAAATACTGAATGAAGATTGGGTAGAAACGGGATGGGAAGATATAACAGAAGAAACAGAACTTTAAACTCCTGCAAAATCTAATATGAGAAAAAGTATATCATCTGCTGTGGCGGGACTGATGCTCCTGCTCGGTATAGCTGCTTGTTCCGAAGACAGTAAATACAACTCTTCGGTAGTGAAGGATATTCAAATGTATTTGGATGATGAGGCTTATTCGCTGAATACAGGCTCATCCAACAAACCGCTGTTTATTTATGCTGCCGATGGCAGCTATGTGGCGAACTATTCTACTTTATACCGTTTCCAATTGCCTGACGGTACATATCGTATTGTTGCTACTACGGAAGCCGATTCGTTGCCGCATCCGGGCAATTTGAATGATATAGTGCTTAATCAAGACCCAAAAGCTGAGAAAGTCTATGCTTTGTCTGCTCCGGTGGAGTACGCTTCTCCTTTTAATGAGCCTTTGGAGATTCGTATGTATAACCGTACCGGTACGCTCCGTTTGCGGGCAACCGACCGTAAGGCGGACAAACGTTATTCTACGATACGCGCCATCGTCTCTACGCCTATATCCGGCTATAAGATTTCGGATGCCACGTTTGTGAAGTCGCCTATCGAGGTGGTACGCAATACAGCGACCTCTACGGGTGGTGTGAACTATACCGACGACTTGGTATTGTTCGAGACCGATACGGATAATGAAGCGGTAACAGTCCGTTTTGAATATTTGGACGCAAATCAGCAAGTAATACAGACCAAAGAGATAGAAGGAACTTTCCCTATTCTGCCAAAGAACCTTACAACGGTTTCTTTCGAATTGAACAATGCGGATGAACCGACTATTCAGGATTATACGGTAACTATCGCTCCGGAAGAATGGGAAGAAGAAGATATTAATCCGGATGCTCCTATTCGCGTGCCGGAGGGATATACATACGTTAGTCCGGGAGAGAATATCAATAACGTCTTCAATAGATTGAAGAACGATGAAACTGCAACAGACATCAAACTTTTCCTGAAAGCGGGGACAACTTATCAGTTTGTTGCCAAAACGTTGGATGATATGCCTAAGGGGCTTTCTATTATGGGGCAGGAACCTAAAGAGGGTGAAAACTTGGCTGTATTGGAATTGAAATCAAGCCTGAGCGTATCGAGTGCGGATTTCATTGAGGCGTTTCATTTCGAGAACTTGGTGATAAAGGTGGATGCGCAGGATTTCTTTAAATTTAAGAATCAAGAATTCCATATCGGGACTATCTCATGGAAGAACTGCGAAATTAACGACTTGCAACGTACCATGTGGTATCAGGAAGTGGATGCTGCGCAAAAGCAGACCGTAAACAAGATTGTTATTGAAGATTGTCGTTTCTTCGGATTGAATTCAAGTGAAAGTGGTTTGTTCGGCCTTGCTAAGCAAGATGCTCCGGTACACAACTTTGAATTTAGAAACTCTACTTTCCATGCTAATGATTTGAATAATGCATTGATTACAAGGTTGGGAGCAATGACCGGTGATTTGAATGTTACAATAGAGAACTGTACATTTATTGCTATGAAAGCGGGTATGACTTTCTTCGATTTAGGTGCTAAGAGTATAACGAACGGCAACCTGACAGTGAAAAATAATCTTTTCAGTGGTGCTGTTGACAGTGAAAAAGGTACGTGGTTTAATATTCATGAAAAGATTACTACCCGCATATTTGAGAATAACTACATCACCAACGGCTTTACATTGAACAACTGGGGTGTGGGAGAAAATGAGAAACCGAAGCAAACCGTTCTCCGAATGGATGAACTATTCCGGGATGTAGCTAACAGAGACTTTACTATTACTGATAAGAGTTCTGAGATTTATACGAATAACATCGGTGACCCGCATTGGATTAAATAATCGAATACTAACGAAAAACAAATAAAAGCTATGAGATATTTTCTATTCATACTATTAGCAGGCTTGTTAGGAGCATGCAGTGACGAGGGCGAATTGAATGGCGCCGTAGGAACCGATAGCTTGGAACTATCGAAAAAGGAACTGAAACTGTCCAATGTGGCTACTTCTTCCACTGTGGATATAACCGCCACCGGTGAATGGTTGGCAACCGTAGTAGAACCGGCCACCAATGATGCGGAGCAGGCTTGGCTTACGTTGTCGAAAAGCAATGGTACGGGAAATGATGAACTTCGCCTGTTTGTAGCGGAAAATACAGACGGAGCCAAACGTATGGGTAAGGTTAAGGTTACCATGGCAGGTGCAGGCTCTACCTTGGAGCAAGAGATTGCCATAGAGCAATTAGGTTCCGACCCGGATATTCTGTTTGAATTTACTTCCGAACCTATTTCTTTCCGTGGTGCGGAAGTAGAGCTCAAAGTTGTAGCCAATATGGAATGGAAGATGGATATTGATGAACAGTGCGACTGGATTGAAGTTGTGGAAGAAACTCCGGTAACCCGTAACTTCTCCGAACAGATTCTGAAACTGAAAGTCGCATTGAATACCGGTAATGCACGTACAACGGAACTTGTATTCAGTACGGTAGGTGAGTATAAACTACAACGTGTATTGAAAGTGATGCAAGAAGCGGTAAACGGTGTGGCTGCTATCGAGCAGGATGAATATACTATTCCTTATAAATGCCGGACTTTGGTAATTCCTTTCACACAGGGAGGAGATGAACCGGTAGAAAATTTCGATGCTATTCCTTCCGAGGCTTGGATTACTCATAACAAAAGAGAGTCTACGAGCAACGAAATAGTTTTGACGATTGCTGATAATGAAGATTTTCTGCCGCGCACCTCTACCGTGCGTATTTTGGATAAGACCATAACTATCTTTCAGTATGGTAAGCCTGATACCGGTATTGGTGATGACAAGAGTGTTGAAGCCCTTGCCTTCCCCGGTGCAGAAGGGGGTGGACGTTTCGCTACAGGCGGACGTGGCGGAGTACTTTACAAAGTGACGAATCTGGATGATTACGGTTTGGGTGAAACTCCGATAGAAGGTAGCTTACGTTATGGTATCGAGCAGATTCAAGGTCCTCGTACTATTGTTTTTGATGTAGACGGTACGATTGAACTGAAGCGGGGGATTTATCTGGTGGATTATCCCGATTTAAGCATTATCGGGCAGACTGCTCCCGGTGAAGGTATCACGTTGAAGAATTACAATTTTTCATTCAATCTTTCTAAAGATCCGGAAAAGGGTGCGGGAAACAGTATTAATGCCATTGTCCGTTTCTTACGTATTCGTCCGGGTGATGCTTGCTCCGATTATGCGGAAGATGCTATCGGTGGCCGTTATTTCAAGAACGGTATCATAGACCATGTAACAGCCGGTTGGAGTGTGGATGAAACGTTGACTTTCTATGGAGTTCAGAACTTTACGGCGCAATGGTGTATCGCCAGTGAGAGTCTGAACTTATCGAACCATGCCAAGGGTGCTCACGGTTATGGCGCTATGTTCAGCGGTGACAATACTACTTTCCACCATATTTTGCTGGCGCATCACGGTAGCCGGTGTCCACGTATCTCCGATCTCTCGGAACCGGGAACTCAAGGCTCTTATGACTACTGCGGATATTTCGATGTACGTAATAATGTTTATTACAATTGGAGTGAGAGTGGTTTTGGAAGTTATGGTGGCAAATATGCTACATTCAACCTGACGAACTGTTACTACAAACCGGGACCGGCCACAGGTACGGGCTATAAGTCGTATCGTGTCCTTTCTACCGATCCTACGGCCAGAGCCTATATTAGTGACAATTATATAGAGGGTAATTCAAAAGTTAGTTCCGATAATTGGACGGACGGTGTTTGGGCGCAATTTGATAAGAGCCTTGTAGAACAGGGTGTATCGGATGAAGAAAAGCAGGCTATGAAGATGGCGGACTACCAACCTTTCAGTAAAGTGACCAGCCATACGGCGCAGGTTGCCTATGAAAGAGTATTGGACTATGCAGGCGCTTCTTTGCGTCGAGATGAAATAGACCGGCGGATTATAGGTGAAGTCAGAGCGGGAAGCGCTCCCTACAAAGGTTCTAAAATGTCCTATTGGGATGAGAAAGGAAATTTGGTAACTCTGAAGGACTCTGATAAGAAGCCGGGTATCATCGATACTCCAAGCGATGCCGCGGGCGGTTATGTAGAGATGAAAAAGGGATATCTCTGGCCGGATAGCGATAATGATGGTATACCCGATATTTGGGAACTCGCCTATGGCTTGAATCCTGAAGATCCGAGTGATGCAAATGTAATCAGTAGCAGTGTAGACCCTAACGGTCGCTACTCCAATTTGGAAGTTTACTTCCATAATCTGGTGCAACACATTGTCTATTATCAAAACCAAGGCGGGCAGCCCATGGAAAGAAAGTAAAGAATAACAGACATATATAATATTTTAGAAGAATGAATAAGTTAATCATAAGCATATTTACCCTGTTGATAGTAGCAGTCGGTGCTGTGGCGCAGACTGCCACTGTGACCGGTACGGTGACAGATGATTACGGACCTGTGATTGGCGCCACCGTAATAGTACAAGGTACAACAATTGGTTGTACTACGGATTTGGATGGAAAGTTTTCGTTGGCAAACGTTCCTAATGTAGATAAAGCTGTTCTGAAAATCAGCTTTGTGGGTATGGAAGAAGTAAAAGAACCTTTGAAAGGACGTACTTCGGGCATTAATATACACATGACAGAGTCTGCCAGTATGCTGGAAGATGTGGTGGTTATCGGTTACGGAACTCAGAAAAGAGGTAACCTTACAGGTTCTATTTCCAGTGTATCGGGAAAGATATTGGAGAAAGTACAGACTACTTCTGCGGCTGAGGCTATCGTAGGTAAACTGCCGGGCGTACAGGTAACGACAGTAGATGGTTCACCGGATGCGGAAGTTAAGATTTTGGTGCGTGGCGGTGGCTCTATTACGCAGGACAACAGTCCGTTGATTATTCTTGACGGGTTCGAAGTAAGTAGCTTGAATGATGTTCCGCCTACGGATATAGAGTCTATCGAGGTATTGAAGGATGCTGCTTCTACCGCTATTTACGGCGCCCGCGGTGCTAATGGCGTTATTTTGGTATCGACCAAGAATCCGACAGAGGGACGTGTGTCTATCAGCTTGAATACATATATACAAACTAAAACACTCTCCAATAAACTGGACGTGATGGACCCTTATGAATTTGTACTGATGCAATATGAAAATGCCCGTCAGAAAAGTTCCAATCCGACTGACTTCAACAATAAATATGGTCATGCCTACGAGCATTATATTTATCAGGGAGATCCCGGTACGGACTGGCAGGATGAAGTGTTCGGAACCCATCCCGTGGCTTCTTATCTTGATTTGAGCGTAAACGGAGGTACTGAAAAAGCAAAGTATAAACTGGCGTTTATTCATCAAGACCAACCCAGTGTAATGGTAGGTAATGGATTGAAGCAAAATAACCTGAATGCTTCCTTTAACTTCAAGCCTTTCAAGTTTCTTACGATGGAATACCGTACGCGCCTGTTGCACAAAGAAGTGGACGGTTCAGGTACGGAAGGTGTCAGTTTGCTGGATGCTCTGCGCCAGGCTCCTACTGAAGGGCTGGACGAATATATGACTTTACCCGAAGACGATACTTATTTCGATCCCGACCAATTGGAAGAAATCGTACGTTTCAATCCGAAGGAGGAATCCGAGAAGAACTATAAGAAGCGAATCAATAAATCGCTTAATACTATGGGAGCCTTGACATGGGATATTGCGAAAGGGCTGACTTTGCGTAACGAATTTGGCTTCGAAAATAATACGGAAGAACAGCGTAAGTTCTGGGGGATGGGAACCAAAAATGCCAAGAACAACAACAACCAACCCATGGCGGAATGGATGATGAAGCAAGGAACCAAATGGCAGTTGACCAACGTCTTGAACTATAATTTTACTTTAGATGATGATGCGCATGATATCCGCCTGATGTTAGGACAGGAAATCAAGAACCAGCAAACAACTACGAAAACGTATTCCACACGTTATTTCCCGGAGAATACAACCGCGGAGAAGGCGTTTGACAATTTGTCGCTCGGTACGCCTTATGAGAATTCCTCAAAGGCGGATTCTCCTTCACGTATTTCCTCTTTCTTCGGTCGTATCAACTACGGATATAAGGATAAGTATCTGGCTACATTTACACTCCGTGCCGACGGTTCGTCTAAGTTCGCAGCCAATAATCGCTGGGGATTTTTCCCCGCAGGAGCATTGGCATGGCGTCTTTCTAACGAGGACTTTATGCAGGATGTTACATGGATATCCAATTTGAAGTTACGTTTGAGTTACGGTACGTCCGGTAATGACCGCATTGATGCCGATTTATATCAAAAGCTTTACGGAGTAAGCAGCAAGACACCTGCCGGCTGGGGAGAGATGAGTCACTATTATTATCAGTTCTACAATACCAAGTACGTCTACAATCCTAATGTGAAATGGGAAACGACCGTTACCCGTAACTTGGGTTTCGATTTCGGTTTCTTCAAAGAACGTCTTAGCGGTACGGTAGATATCTATTGGAATACGGTGAAAGATCTGTTGGTTCCTTCGGACATCCCCGGCTATACGGGCTACACCAAGTTGATGACAAATGTGGGACAAACATCCAACAAAGGTATTGAGCTTCAATTGAATGCTTACATCGTCGAGACAAAAGATTTCTCGTTGAACGCGACTTTCAACATCGGTCATAATAAAAATAAGATTGATAAACTGGCGAGCGGAGAGAAAGAGTGGATACTTACTTCCGGTTGGAATAAGAGTGTGATGAACGCTGACGATTACCGTGCTTATGTAGGCGGAACCAGCGGTTTGATTTACGGATATGTCAATGACGGTTTTTATAAAGTGGAAGACTTTGAATATTTCGATTCCAAATCGCGCACATGGAAGCTGAAAGAAGGTGTGGTAGATTCAAGCCCGCTTTCAGACACTCCGCGTCCCGGTAATGCCAAGTTCAAGAAGTTGACTCCCGTAGACCCGAACAGTTCCAATCCTTATCAACTGACAGAGGCGGATCGTACGGTTATCGGTAATACTACTCCGAAGTTCTCGGGTGGTTTTGGCCTGAACGCCACATATAAAGGATTTGACCTTAGTATGTTCTTCAACTTCATGTATGACTTTGATGTATTCAATGCCAATAAAGTGATGCTTACTACATGGGCCGACAACCACGAAAACAATTTCGGTATGGAGGTAGCTTCGGACAAGCGTTGGCGTAACTTCGATGATATGGGTAATGAAATTCGTTACAGTCCGGAACTTCTTGCCGAGTTCAATAAGAATGCTACGATGTGGAATCCTACCTCTATCGGTAAACCTATCAGTATGTCCTATGCGGTAGAAGACGGTTCGTTCTTACGTCTCAACTCTGCTACGCTTGGTTATACTTTACCTCAGGGGTGGACAAAGAAAGCCGGTCTGAATAAAGTTCGTTTCTATGTGGCAGGCAGCAATCTGTTCACTATCACCGGTTATAGCGGTTACGACCCGGAAGTGGACATCGCTACCGGACTTACGCCGAATATCGATAACAACCGTTATCCGCGTAGCCGTACATATACTTTTGGTGCGCAGTTAACCTTTTAATTGAATCTAAAAAAGAAGGAACAATGAATAAGAAAATATTATATGCATTCATCGCAGGTTCTATGCTTTCCTTGTCATCCTGCAATGATTTTCTGGATGTGACTCCTGCATCAGGCTTTACTCCGGAATATGTGTTCTCCTCTGAGGAAGAAATGAAATCGCTGATGACCCGCATTTACTCCTCCATGACGGAAGACGGGCTTTACGGCAGTAACCTTGCAAGCGGTCTTAATACGAATACCGATGTGGAGATGTCATCCTTTAAGAACAGCACAGTCAATTCTGCCGGTTCGGATATCGGTTGTTTCGATTCGCGCCCCACTTGGGGAACGCTGAACAGTACTTGGAACAATTTGTACTATGTAATCAACTATGCCAATGACTTCCTGCAATCTGTCGAGGAGTCTCCCCTTTGGTCGGAAGAGGTATCAAAAGACGGACCTACCGAAACGCAGCAAATGTATGGTGAAGTGAAAACGCTTCGTGCCATGTTCTACCTCGATTTGATCCGTACATGGGGAGATGTGGTGTTTGTTACAGAGGCTACGCGGTCTACCGATGATTTCTTTAGCCGCGGTACAACCAATCGTGATAAGATATTGGAATTTCTTATCGATGACCTTATTGCCGCAGAGCCGATGATGAAGTACGCGGCCGATTTGGATTATGGCGTAGAGCGCGCTTCACGCGAGTATTGCCAGGCGCTTATAGGGCAGCTTGCTCTTTATCGCGGCGGCTGGGCGTTGCGTGCCGATAAGGATAATCCGGCTAATGTGGGTTATATGGAACGTGGAGACAATTTTGAACACTATTATCAAATCGCCATAACCTACTTAGGCAAGGTTATCAAAGAGGGGAAACACGATTTGAACCAGAGCTTTAAAGATTTGTGGGTGAATGAATGTAACTGGAAAACTGCTAATAACGATGATGTAATCTTTGCCGTACCTATGTTGAAAAGCATAAGCAGCCGTTTTGGCTATAACATTGGCGTAACGATTGCCGAAGGCAGCCATGAGTATGGAAGCGCCCGTAATTATGTAACCTTTTGTGGTACGTACGTGTTTTCATTCGATAAAGATGATTTGCGCCGTGACATGACTTGCGTACCTTACAAATACGACAAAAATCTCAATCAGGAATATGATATGGGAATTGCAGGTATGGGCGCCGCCAAATGGTCTAAACTCTATATGCAGGCTCCTTTGGGTGCTACCAGCGGTTCCAATACGGGAATTAATAATGTACGTATGCGCTTTGCAGATGTACTGCTGATGTATGCCGAAGCCGTAAACGAACTTTATGGTCCGCGTGATGATGCTCAGGAAGCTTTGAAACGTGTGCGGCGCCGTGCGTTCGACTCTTCTCTTCATGCAGAAAAGGTAGATGCTTATGTAGCCGCGCTCACCAATGAACAGGACTTTTTTCAAGCCATAATGGACGAACGCAAGTGGGAGTTTGGCGGTGAAGGAATCCGTAAGTACGACCTTGCCCGTTGGAATAAATACGGTGAGGTTATTTACAATCTTTACAACCAGATGATTGATTGGGGGTTGGTTGCCAATGGTACTGCCGTTCTGGGTGTGGATAAAGTGCCTGAACGTATCTACTATCAGAGTGTGGAAGATTCTGAACATCCCGAACGCAAGGTTCTTGATATTGTAGGTATTGATGAATACGGTCCGGAAGTAGGGCGTCCTGCCGGTTACGAGATGAAAGAGTATGCCATTGCATGGCGGGTACTTAATCAGGAGACGCAACAGTATGAGGCCGCGAGCGAAATCTATTGGAGTTTCCGAGGCTTCATCAATCAAAACAATGAGCAAACGGTAAAGCCTACCGATCCTCTGCGTTACCTCTGTCCCTATCCTTCTAAAGTCATTACCGACCACCGGGGACTGATTCAAAACTATTACGGATATTAATAACAGCAAAAAGAAGAAAGTTATGATAAAATTATTCCATAAACTGATAATGGCCGCATCGCCCGTATTGCTGTGTGGGGCGCTGCTTACCGGCTGTACGGATGATAAATACAATAAGATAGACGACCTCTTTCAGCCCCGTTTCGTGTTGGACGAGCCGGAAGTGACAGGAAACTCTATCAGCCTTGTATGGTACGAGGTGAATGATGCGGTTTCTTATACCGTAGAGTACTACCTGGACCAGTATCACAACAATCTGTTCATGGCGCAAGAGACTACGGTGCCTCAGTTGTTTGTAGATGATATTCCTTATGGAACCACCTACTATATCCGTGTACGCAGCAATGCTGCCGATGCGGTCAACAATTCACAGTGGAGCTATGCTACGGCATCTACCGAGAAACGTCCGGAATTCACGCGTTTGCTCGAAGATGTTTCCAAGACGGAAATTACCGAAACGTCGGCTGTCATCCGCTGGAAGAAAAACTATCAACAAGACCCGGTGGACAGTATCAGTGTCATGCCGATGATGGATACAACGCTGCCGGGTGTCAGCCGTTATCTTACTATTGATGAAATGTTGCAGGGCTATGCCGAGATTGAGGGGTTGATAAAGAATACGCTTTATACCGTCAATGTGTATGATACCAACAAACCTCGTAAGTATGATAAACCTTACAACTCGGTGACGCTTCGTACCGCAGGGCCGTCGGCTTCTTCCATACCTGTGGGGCCGGAGGATGACTTGTCTGCCATGTTGCAGGAAAACGACCTCAACCCTGAAGTTCCCGAAGGAACGGAATATTATCTGCCTGCCGGTTCTTCTTATCGCGTCACTCCGTTCGCGCTTGCCAAAGGTTTCCGTTTGGTGGGCAGCAGTGATGGAATCAAGCCGAAAGTGATTCTGGATGATTGGTGGAAGATTGCGGAGGGTTCGTATATTACATCATTGGAATTTGAGAATATTGAGTTCCAGCATGCTTCCAACAATAAATACTTTATGAATGCCGATAAATCGTTTACTCTTGAGAGCGTCAGCTTTGTCAACTGTGACTTCATCGGGTTGACCCGTGGATTCTGGCGTCATCAGCAAGCAACCGGTAAGCATATTATGAACTTTGAAGTAGAAGGTTGCCGTTTTGACAAATGCGGATGGCAGACGGGTAGTTACGGTTTGGTAGACTTACGTTCGTTCAACGACCCGACATCGTACGACCAGATAGATAAGGCGGCGTTCCGTAACTGTACTTTCAGCCGTGATAATGACGGAACGGCAGGATTCGGTTGGGGCAATCTTTTCTATGCGCCTTATGTGGATAAGCCTATACAGTTGGAATTCAAGAATATTACAATCTATAACTATAGTCTCAACAAGCGATTGATTAACATCAGCTCTGCAGTTGGTTCCGAACTTACCATTGAAGGTATGGTGCTTGCGTCACCTTCGGGAGACTTATATGTGGCGGGTGCTAATACTACCACTCATTTCTCCAATAACTATACGACAAAGGACTATGCATTGGGTGGTGCCAAGATGAATGCAACGGATTTGGATATCACGGCAGCAGAACTTTTTGTTGATCCGGACAATGGAGACCTTACCATCAAGGACAGTTCTTCACCTATTGTAATTAACCGTGCAGGTGATACGCGCTGGTTGCCTTGATAAAAAATGAGATAAGTAATAGAGATTAATGGAAGAAACAATAGAAATTACAAACTTAATAATTTAATAGTATGAAACTTAGATACTTATTCTTTGCAGCGGCCGCTTCCACATTGGTGGCTGCATGCAGCGAGGTGGACGAATTGGCTTCCAATTCATCACAGAAGACATTAGAAACCATACAATCCGGTACGGACAATTTTACTACGCGTGTTAATTTAAATAGCGAGTGGGAGGCAGGAGATGCCATCGGAGTATATATGCTGGATGCAGGAACAGGAAACATTCGGAATTCGGCTATGAATATACAATATAATGCTGAAGTGACGACAACATCGACTACTACGGATTTTGTAGCTGCTAACGGGGGCATCGGCATTTATGACCAACCTTGTGACTTTAAGGCGTATTATCCGTATTCTTCCAATGAAGACGGTAAAGTAGATATGGGCGCAGGTCTTTATAATATTGATTTGTCGGATCAGACAGGTGGCATCTCTGCGCATGATTTGATGTGGGCAGAGGCAAATGGCATGAATACAACTGATTTGCAGAATAGTGGATTGTCATTGACTTTTCATCATAAGCTGGTTCTTTTGCGTGTACATGTAAAAGGAAATGTGACAGCAGAAAATGTAACGGTAAGCGGTTTGAATACAGTTGCCACTTTTGATTTGTTGAGCGGAACATTGTCAGAGGGAAGTACACCTAAATCAGTATCTCTTTATCGAACGGATGAAAAGAATGTTTTCATGGGTATTATGTTGCCTACGACTGAATTAAGAAATAAGATGAAGCTTTCCATTACGACAGCCGATGGCAAGAAATATCAATATACTGTACCGGATGGTAGTAGTGTAGACAAATTTGTGGGTGGATGCAAATATGAATATACTATCAATGTGGAAAGCGATGATAGCAGTCTGGAAGGCGGTGACGGTGATAATGAACCATGGCATCCGGGTGGAGATGAAAGCGGAGATGGAGATGAAGTATTGGATAATGAGGACATTCCGGAAGGCTATACGCAAGTGACAGTAGTATCATCTGATGCTAATTTGACTGAACTGTTGAATAGTAACAAAGAAAATGAGAGAATAGCATTGATATTCCCGGAGGGTGAATATATATCCGGAAAGATTACCGTACCTGCCGAAGTAAAAGAATTGCTGTTTATTAGTGAAACGGAAACTCAGTCAAAGCTGACACTTACAGGTGGTATTGCATGGGAAAATCAAACATTGAAGAATTTAGGATTTAATAATTTGGAAATAACAGGCTCTGGAGTGACACTCGTTGAACCGAATTGTATATTTGCTGATGGTGGAACTTTTGCGATACAGGATTGCCATATTCATGATATGGCCAATATATTACATATAGATAATACTCCGGAAACTTCTATAACCTTTTTGGTTGATAATAGTTATATTGCTAATGCAGGAGATTTATTCTGGAGGTACAAGGCTGAAAATATTGAAGTTACTAATTCTACCTTATATAAGATGTCGGTTGTAGCTCGTTCAGGTGCTATGAATAATGTGAAAATTCAAAATTGTACTTTAGTTGATTTTAAATCTACACTGGTTGAGGATAGCGGTAATTTAACTTTTGAAAATAATATTATGGCATGTTTTGCAACGGAGCCTAAAAATGCTAACCTTGCATATAAGCTAAGCAATTTAGTAAGTTTTTCAGGTAATTATGCTGCAGCATCTACAAGCGAATCACTATATCCTATGATTAAGGAACATGGTAAGGAGATTGATACGGGGAAATTCCCCAATGCATGGAAAGATCTCACTAAAACGCAAGTACAATTATTTGATGGCTCCAATCAAGAGGGTGAGTTTTATACTACTATTACTGATGCCGGTGACCCACGTTGGAGACAGGGAGCACAATAAACATTTGTCATTTATTTAGAATATAAAAACTATGAGACTATTTCATACCTTATTATATCCCCTTTTAGGCCTACTATGCCTCTCCTGCTCGGATGACGAGCAGGAGACGGGTAGCAATCCTGCCCTTAATTCCGGAGCGATTACGTTCGGTGTAGATTTGACAGGATTTACAACCCGCATTACACAGGACGGAACGTCCTGGACAAACGGGGATAAGATTGGAACCTACGTATTGAATGCGGAAACTTCCGAACTTGTATCGGAAGCCGTCAATACGCCTTATGTCTGCACAGAGGCCGGACAATCGGTGGCTTTTACTTCGGAAATGCCGCTTACGGTGCAGGATGACGGTACTCCGGTGAAGTTCGTAGCCTATTATCCGTACAATGCGGATATACAGGACTTCAATTATCCTGTGGCAATAGCCGACCAAAGCAATGGAAGTACAGCCTGCGATTTGCTTTACGGTACTACGTCCGAACCGTATGTTTATGATAAAGAGAGTGATACCGATATCGCGTTGAAGTTTACTCACCGCCTTTCCAAAGTGATACTGAAGTTCATGGATATGGAGAAAAGACCTTTGACGGTAAGTGATGTAAAGATACAGGGAATGCCTGTTTCGGCTTCATTCAACGTACAGACAGGAGTATTGACTACGGACGAGGCTGCCGTTGCGGATATCGCTCCCTATGTGAATACTGCCACGGACTATCGGGAAGCTATTATTCTGCCTACTGCATTAAGTAATGCCTATAAAGTATCTTTTGTGCTGGATGGCAGAACGCGTGAATGGGTATTTGCCGACCTCGACATCAGTTTGCCCAAGTTCAATTCGGGTTCTCAATATACATTTGGGATATACATTGATCCTACTGCCGATATTATTGTAGGACGGTTGGAAGATGTAGATGCCGGTAATAGCTCCGCTCCTTGGGATGATGGAAGCAAAGAAGAAGGTACGGCTGACGGACATAAGCCTGCCGGATATAATCTTTTCCCTGCCAATGAAGCGACCGATGCATTTGCCGATACCGAATTGAAGATTTCTTTCGAAGGTGTGGCACCTGAATTAGGGGAGAGCGGATATATCCGTATTTACCGTAAGAGCGACCATAAGATGGTGGATGAGATTAATATGGGAGAACGGAGAACTGAAAGACCGGAAGTTGTTACTTCTTGGGTTGATATTATTGGTGTAACCCCAAAAGCTGCAACTGTTAACAGGAAGAGAGCTGTTGGATATCATGCGGTAAGAGTGGAAGACAAAACGATTGTAATTAAGCCTCATTCACAGCGGTTACAACCTGATACGGAGTATTATATTATAGTTGATAAAACAGCTATTAATCAAGAGGACTTCTTGGGCATTTATGGCCGTGCATGGCAATTTGCGACTAAACCTAATCCGATAGTTACACCGGGTGGGGAGCATACGGTAACAGTTAGCCATAATATAAATGATAATGCGGATTTTTATAGTTTGCAGGGCGCTATTGATTATTTTGCTGCTAATATTGACAGGTCTGATAAGAAAGTGATTAATATGGCAGATGGTATTTATTGGGAAATAGTTTATTTACGTGATCAGGATAATATCACAATAAAGAGTATATCAGGTAATCGGGATGCTGTAAATATTCAGTATGATAATGCTGATAAATATAATGGTGGCATCAATGATGGAATGGATATCAGCCAGTTTGCTCCATTGGGTACTGCGATCCATGATGGTAATCGTTCAGTGATAACAATAGGTGGCAATGCAGATAAAATACGTTTTGAAAATGTAACTATTGAAAACGCTTATGGTTGGACACAGGGACAAAATGGACAAGCCGAAGCAATTGTCATTCGTAATGATAACGGAGCAACTGCTTTCATTAATTGCAAATTTTTAGGTTATCAAGATACAATACTTTCTGGAGGCGGTTACAATTGGTATAGTAATTGCTTTATAGCGGGCGTAACAGATTTTATCTGGGGAGGATGTAAAGTTTCTCTGTTTGAAAATTGCGAGATTCGGTCTACCAGAAATGGTCGTGTTATTAATGCACGTACTAATAAAGCAAATCTTGGATATGTGTTTTCTGATTGTCAGTTTACAGTGAATGAGGGAATTACTGGAAAATCAAGATTGATTGAAAGTTATGTGAAAGATGATAATGATGATAATATCACATTTATGAATACGGTGTTTGCTGATGTTTTTCTTAATGAATATGTGCAAGATAATAGCGTGAAGTTAAACCGTACAGAAGCTGCAACTCTTACAGAGGGAGTGAAAATGTATAACTGCCGTACTGAAACAGGAATTGATTTTTTAGAAGGTATTTCTAACTTGCCTGACAAAGAGAAAATTTATGGTATTACTCTTGATGAATATAATACTAATTTCGCCACTAAGGTTTCTCTTTTTAAGGGATATGATGATATTGATTGGTTTCAAGAGTAAAGTAACCATACGGCATACTAATTAAAAGCTTTATAACAAATATGAACAACTTACTGAAAATGACGGGCTTCGTGCCCGTCATCTTAGGGGTGCTTTGCGCTTGCCAAAGTACCTCGACAGAACAACACAACGATACATATATTGAAGACCTCTACGAAGCTCTTCCCTTTGATATGCCCGTTGTACAACGTCCGTCCTTTCCCGACTATCAAGTGGATATTCGTGACTTCGGTGCAAAAGCGGACGGTGAGACACTGAACACCGAAGCCATCAACAATGCCATTAAGGCAGTAAGCGAGAAAGGCGGGGGAAAGGTGGTTATTCCCGAAGGCCTGTGGCTCACAGGCCCTGTCGTACTGCAGAACAATGTCAACCTGCATGTCGAAAAGAACGCCCTTGTGCTTTTCAGCGGTGATGCCGATTTATATCCGTTGGTGCGTACCTCGTTCGAGGGTTTGGATATGCTTCGTTGCCAGTCGCCTATTTCGGCGATGAATGCGGAGAACATAGCCATTACAGGCTATGGAGTACTCGACGGTTCGGGCGATAGCTGGCGACCGGTGAAACGTAATAAAATGACCGACGGTCAGTGGAAATCCTTGCTCAAGTCGGGTGGAGTGGTAGATGAGTCCGGTAAGGTATGGTATCCTAATGAAGGGGCTCTGAAAGCTTCTATTCTGACTGGAAGCAAAGAAAAAAGAGAAATATCGGATAGTGAGTGGGAAGGTATGAAGCGTTGGTTGCGCCCTGTACTGCTTAGTATTGTCAAAAGCAAACGAGTGTTGCTGGAAGGCGTTACGTTCCGCAATTCACCGAGCTGGTGCTTGCATCCGCTCTCTTGCGAAGACCTGACTTTGAACGGCGTCAAAGTATTCAATCCCTGGTATTCGCAGAATGGTGATGCGCTCGATGTGGAGTCATGTAAGAATGTAGTGGTGACAAACAGCCTGTTCGACGCAGGTGACGATGCTATCTGCATAAAGTCGGGTAAGGATGCCGACGGCCGTCGCCGCGGAGAACCTTGCGAGAATGTGCTGGTAAAGAACAACACAGTGCTGCATGGACACGGCGGGTTCGTAGTAGGCAGTGAAATGTCCGGCGGTGTCAGGAATGTATATGTGGCAGACTGTACATTCATCGGTACGGACGTGGGACTGCGCTTTAAGAGTACGCGCGGCCGTGGCGGAGTAGTGGAAAACGTCTATGTGGATAATATCAATATGATAAACATTCCGGGCGATGCCCTGATAGCCGACCTGTACTATGCCGTGAAAGATGCTCCCGGCGCTCCTGTGCCCGCAGTGACCGAGGAAACTCCTTCTTTCAAGAATATCCATATCTCCAATATTTCCTGCAAAGGCGCAGGACGTGCCATGTTCCTGAACGGACTGCCGGAAATGCCCATCGAGAACTTTTCCGTCAGAAACATGCGGATAACCGACGCGCAGAAAGGAGCTTTCATCAATAAGGTGGCCGGCGTCACTTTGGAAAATATCGAGATAGAAACCGCCGACAATACTTATCTGCAAGTGGAAAACACCACGAATATTACCATCGACGGTAAAGAGTATGATAAGATATCGGAAAAGAGATTGTTGACACAGAATTAAACTTGTCCGTATTTCTTTGATTGATTAATATTCCTACGCAGTAAGGGGATAAACCGAACTTCAGCGTTCCGCGGTTGGTTTATCCCCTATTTATTTAGGCTTTCCTGTACGTTCCCTGATACATTCCGTCCTTGCATACGGTACTGATAAGTTTTCTCCCCGATATTACCGGAAATACCAACGGTTGAAACATCAAGTACCAACCGTTGGTATTCGAAGTACCTGCCTTTGGTAGCAGGTGTACCAACCGTTGGTATCTGAAGTTTCAACCGTTGGTACCAAGTGTACCATGTGCCGGTACTTTCTGTACCACGTGCCGGCACTTTCGTTGCTATATGGAGAAGCCGGGAGTCTCTTTGGATAAGACTCCCGGCTTCTTATATGGGAACCGCCGATGGCAGGCGGTATGGCTGTATTGATTTATAAGCCTTACGGCCGTCCTTTTATAGCAGTTTCAGCGTTTTCTTCTGTAAATCGCTGTCTTTGGAACTTCCACCTACCATCACATCGAATGTATTGGGCAGGGTACGCATCGTATTGGTGGCGCTGTCCCACCATTCCAATTGTTTGGGCGTTAACTCCAATTCGACTTTCACGGTCTTTCCTGCGGGGATATACACGCGTTTAAAGGCGCGTAAAGTCTTGACAGGCCCGTCTGCTTCGCCTTGCTTTTTGAGGTACACCTGCACTACTTCTTCGCCGTTGCGGCTGCCTGTGTTGGTCACCGGTACGGTGATTTTTACGGTTTCACCTGTTTGGGCGGATGATTTCAGTTGTATTTTGCCGTATTTGAACGTCGTATAACTCAAACCGTAGCCGAAGGGGAAGAGCGGTTCACCGTTAAAGAAACGATAGGTGTGTCCTGCCATATTATAATCCTCGAAGTCCGGTAACTGGGCAAGATTGCGGTAGAATGTTGCCGGCAGCCGTCCTGCGGGGTTGTAATCGCCGAACAGCACTTCGGCAACGGCTTTACCGCCCGATTGTCCCGGATACCATGCTTGCAGTATGGCCTGGCAGTATTCCGTTTCCGGCTCCATGGCAATGGGCGAGCCCGAACAGTTGACGAAAATCACTTTCTTTCCCGCGTCATGAAGCGCCTTAATCATTTCCCGCTGAACGGCAGGCAGCTCGATGTCCGTACGGTCGCCACCTCTGAAGCCGGGCAGCTTCACACCCATTTCCTCGCCTTCCAGTTGAGGGGAGATGCCGCCTGCAAAGATTACGACGTCGGCGTCTTTCACCTTTGCTACCGAACGCTGTATGTCCGCTTCTTCTTTAAAGCCCAAATCGAAGTTGAGCTGGGCATCGCTGGAGAAGTATTGGAATTTGATTTCGATGTCATACGATTTTCCGGCATCCACGTGCATTCCGTAGGCGCGCGGACGGCTGCCGTGTTTGTTTGTGAAGCTGCCTATCTCTTTGCCGTCCACCAGCAGTTTGACGGAACCGTAGCAATAGAAGTCGAAGACTACTTCTCCCGTCTCCTGAGGGGTGAATACGCTTTGATACGTGGCGGAGAAGTCGGTCAGGTTTACGCCCGGAGCGAAAACGGTGGCTCCGGAAGTACAGAGACGGAACGGGGTAGTCAGTCGGGAAGTGGCTGCGGGTGCGCCTTTAAACTCTGTGTTGTTCCAGTAGCGGGCGCTGAAACCGGCGCCTTCCTTGGATTTACATTGGTTGAATACGCTGCGTATCAGTGTGCGTTCCACCCATGAACATCCTTGTTCGTAGATAAGTTTGTCATCCTTGCCCATGGCCGAGCGGATACCGTCCAAAATGGTTATGGTACGTTTGGGGAGACCGTTGTAATTGCCCCACTGCATTACCGAGTCATTGGCATTAGGCCCCATTACCGCGATAGTCGTTCCGCCTCGTTCGAGAGGCAGTGCATTGTTCTTGTTCAGGAGCAGTGTCATGGATTTGCGTGCCATGTCCAGCGATAACGAGTCGTGCTTGTCGGAACAAACGACCGAGTAGGGTATCTGCGCCCATTTCACTTGGTCCGGCTCGTCCATCTCGCCTAATTCAAAACGTGCTTGCAGAAGACGCTTTACGGAACGGTCGATATCCGCTTCATCGATGAAGCCTTTCTTTACTCCTTCCGTCAGCGAACGGTAATTGGAACCGCACTCCAGGTCTGTTCCGCTCAAGACGGCGGCGGATGAGGCGGATGCCGCATCGGCATGGGTTTTGTGTCCTTTGTCGTTGTGGAAGTCGCTGATGGCGCTGCAATCCGATACGACGATGCCGTCGTAACCCCATTCCCGGCGGAGTATATGGTTCAGCAGCCGGTTACTGCCGCAACACGGTTCACCCTCAAAGCGGTTGTAGGCACACATCACTTCTTTTACTTTTCCTTCTTTTACCAAGGCTTCAAAAGGCGGGAGATAGGTTTCATACAGGTCGCGCGGACTGATGTTCTCCGCATTGAAACTGTGGCGGTTCCATTCGGGGCCGGAATGTACGGCAAAATGTTTGGCGCAAGCGTGTACTTTGTCATACTTCTCGTTTTCGTCCAGGCATTGCAGGCCTTTCACGACGCTGACACCCATTACGCTTGCCAGATACGGGTCTTCTCCATAGGTTTCTATGCCGCGTCCCCAGCGAGGGTCACGGTAGATATTGACGGTGGGAGTCCAGATTGTCAATCCCTGATAGCGTTTGTAGCTTCCTTCCGCGGAATATGCGGCATTCTTGGCGCGGGCTTCATCGGATACGGCTACGAAAGCGGTGTGCAGGGCTTCGGGAGAGAATGAAGCCGCCATGCCGATGGGTTGCGGAAATACGGTTGCCCAACCGCTGCGGGCCACTCCGTGCAAGGCCTCGTTCCACCAGTTGTACGGCTTGATGCCCAGCCGCTCTACCGGCTTGGAATTATCCATCATCAAGGCGACTTTTTCTTCCAATGTAAGTTGCTTTACCAAATCTTCCGCACGCTCTGCCGGACTGTAACTGTTGTCCTTGTAGATAGATTGTGCAAGGCTGCCGCTCGAAACGACGAGACAGGCGAGTAAGTATGTGATTCTGTTTCTCATAAGTTATAATAGGGATATTTGTTTCTTAAAATGATATTTTGATTAAGGTGACTATTTCTTTGTGATGCGGAACCAGTCGACATCGGCCCAGCCGCCGTCATTGGCGCGAATGGCGGGACGCGTGCAGAACATGCCTACTTTGGCGCCTATCCATTTACCCTCTCTGGCTTGAAACGTCTCTCCGAGCGGTCGGAACTTCTTGCCGTCGAGGCTGTAACTGAATTGGCAGAGTACAAGCAGGTCGTCTGTCTTTTTCACTTTCTCACCGTCGGCACTGAACTTGACACGCAGATATACGGTGGGATTGTTCAGGGAAATACTGCCGTTTGCTTTTTCGGCTGTTCCTTTATCCGCTTTCCGGCAAGTGACTTGCGAAAGCATAAGGCCTTGCTCCGTATTTTCCATGATTAGTCCGGCATAGTCCATACCCATGACAACCAGCCCGGTACGCTCTCCCTTGTATTTGGGATTGGGGATGAATGTCAGTTTCATGGTTGCCGTAAAATTGTCCGCCGGGGTTTTCTGCAACAGCAGATTGGGTACATCCCATAGGTTTTTGTAATCTTCCGTCACGGGATGCGAGTAAAGGCGTACCATGCTCCGGTCGCCGGCATAATAGGCCCATTTGTCGTTGATGTTGGCATGCCATTGCCATTGGGGGGAGAGGGTATATCCGTCGAACTCGTCGCTTTCCTGCGGGGTACAGGTCGGATATGTTCCGCCTACATCGGGCTTGCGGTAAGTCAGTACGGGTTCGCCGCATCCGTCATTGTCTTTATCCGTGCCTATTACGGGCCATCCGTCTATCCACTTCATAGGCTGCAAATGTACCACCCGTCCGTAGGCGCCTACATCCTGAAAGTGCATGAACCAGTCCTCGCCGGTAGGAGTATCCACCCATCCGCCCTGGTGAGGCCCGTTGACAGGGGTGTTGCCTTGTGCAAGCACGGTGCGGCTTTCGTAAGGGCCGTAAATGTTTTTGGAGCGAAGCACCACCTGCCAGCCGGTTGCTACTCCTCCGGCAGGGAGGAATATGTAGTAATAGCCGTCTTTCTTGTAGAGTTTCGGACCTTCGCATGTCTGGTGGGCTTCGTGGCCGTCGAAAATGATACGTGACGGGCCGATTGCTTTCGTTGCGCCGGCATTCAGTTCGCATACAGAGATTACGCTTTTCAGCCCGGCGCGGCTGCCGGCGTATGCATGCGCCAGATATACTTTGCCGTCCTCATCCCAAAGCGGACACGTATCGATAATGCCTTTAATCTCTTTCACCAGTACAGGTTCGCTCCACGGGCCTTCCGCTTTAGCGGATTTCACCATGAATATTCCTTGATCGGGATCTCCCCAGAATATGTAGAACTCACCGTTGTGATGCCGGATGCTGGGAGCCCATACGCGGTTGCCGTGTTCCGGACGTTCGGGTGTTGTAACGGGCGGCAGCGCGGCAGGCACGGCGGCGCTGATGATAGACCAGTTTACGAGGTCTTTGGAGTGAAGAATCTGCAATCCCGGCAGACAGCCGAAGCTGGATGAAGTCAGGTAGAAGTCGTCGCCTGCACGACATACATCCGGGTCGGAGTAGTCTGCAAAGAGAACGGGGTTCTTGTAAGTTCCGTTTCCTTGGTCGGCAACCCATACCTCGGAGACATAGTTTGATTGTTGCGCTTGCACGCTTGCCGTTAACATACCGGAAAGGCAGACGATAATCCATTGCTTTTTCATCTTGACAGTTTTTTATGGTATTCTATATTAACGACTGCAATAGTAGGCACTTTCTTGTATTTTGACGGGTAATATCCGGTCGAAACGGAGTGATATTTTTATTTCTCTTTGTATTCCGTGGGCGTTACTCCCATTACTTTCTTAAAGCATTTGCTGAAATACTTCGGATCGCTGAATCCGGTCATGTAGGCTATTTGCGAGAAGTTGTACTCTCCGCTGTCTATTAACTGGACGGCACGCTTAATGCGGATTTCACGTATGAAATCCACGGGGGTAAGACCGATTATGGATTTCAGTTTCCGGTAGAATATGGTACGGCTCAGCATTAAATGCTCGGCAAAGGCGTCGATGGTCAGTTCGCTGTTGTCCATTTGCGTTTCCATGAACTCCATTACTTTCTGCATGAACTTCTCGTCGTACGGAGTAATCTGAGGTTGCGACGGGGTGAGACCGGAAGATATGCAGGCGTTTTTGCTGTCGGTTAATTGTGCCATATACATTTCCTGTAATGATTTGCGTTGGCGAAGCAATGTTATGATACGGGTTTTCAGATAGGTGGCGCTGAAAGGCTTGGTGATGTAATCGTCTATACCCTGCTCCAATCCGGCGATGCGATCGTCGAGTGAGGCTTTTGCTGATAATATGATGATGGGAATATGGCAGATGGCGCTGTTCTCCTTGATTTGTTTAACCATTTCCAGGCCGTCCATTACGGGCATCATGACATCGCTGATGATTAGGTCGGGGAGGTCGTCGATGGCATGTTGCAAACCTTCTTTTCCGTTGGCTGCGGTGATGACGGTGTAGTGTTCGGACAAGCTGTTCTTTAAGAATGTTCTCAATTCTTTGTTGTCTTCCACCACCAGTATGGAATGACATTCGGAAAGATTACTGTCGAATTCTTCCTTGGTTTCCGTATCTTCCTGCCCTTTGGTTTCTTCATCTGTCGGGGCGGATGCGGTCTGGATGTCGTTCAATATGAATTCCACTTGCGCGTCTTCCTCAAAGACTTGCTTTCGTAACGGTAAAGTTACGGTGAAACGACTGCCGATGCCGGGCTGACTGTCTACTTGAATCGTTCCGTGATGTATCTCTACCATCTCTTTCACTAAGGATAGGCCGATACCGGAAGACGGTTGAAGGATATTCTGCTTTACGAGCGTTTCAAAGCGTTGGAAGAGGGTACGCTGCTTTTCGGCGGCGATTCCGATACCCTCGTCCGCCACCTCAATATCAATGGTTTCATTGTGGGGGAGCACTTTTATTGTAATGGCTTTGCCTTCCGGCGTATATTTGAATGCGTTGGAAAGCAGGTTGAAGAATATCTTCTCGAATTTGTCCCGGTCTACCCAACCGTAGACGGATTCGATTGGTGACTTCATTTGATAGTCTATGTTCTTTTCTTTGGCGATAAGACGGAAACTATCCATCACTTTTTGCAAGAGAGAAATCAAATCGGTCTCTTCTACCAATAGTTTCATCTTTTGATTCTGAATCTTGCGGAAGTCGAGTATCTGGTTCATAAGGCGGAGCATTCGTTCCGTGTTCCGGCGTACCAGGGTAAGGTGCTCGCGGGCAGTCGGAGAGAGGGGCTCATTCTCCAGAACTTCAGCTACCGGACTGCCTATCAGGGTCAGCGGGGTACGCAGTTCGTGAGATATATCGGTGAAAAAGCGCAGTTTGATATTGGCGAGTTGTTGTTCCATATCTACACGATGACGCAGGCGATAAATATAGAACAGCACGTATACAATAGTTGCGGTGAACAGGATGAACAGCAGACAATAGAGCAGCCATGCCCAGTATGTTTCCCAGAATGTGGGGAGTACATGGATGGAGAGTGTGCGGATATTATCTGTCCATACACCGTCACTGTTGGTCGACTTTATTTGTAAGCGGTATTTCCCTGCGGGCAGGTTGATGTAACTTGCGGAGCGGTTGTTATCCGCTTCGTTCCATTCATCTTCCAGTCCCTGCAAGCGGTAAGCGTAAAGTATGTTGTCGGGATTTACGTAGTCGAGCGCTGCAAACTGGAAAGTGACATTCCGTTGCGATGCCTTTAGCTCCAATTCTTTCAGGTTATTGATGGAATGGGAGGCCGGGTGTCCTTGTATTTTGAAACCGGTGAATACAATGGGAGGAACATAAGCGCTTTTCCGCATCTTTCCGGGAGTGATTTCCAGAAAGCCTTTGTCGGTTCCCAGCACGACTTGTTGCCGGGCGTTGATTACCGGAAGGGCTTCCGAGAAGTTAAACTGTTGCTGATAGGTGGAACCGAGCGTATAGTTCTCAAAGGTTTCTTTGGCGGTATCGAATTTGGACAAAGCTATCTCGGAAACAATCCATAATTGGGAGTATGTGTCTTCTATCATCGAAAGTGTCAGGTCGGAAGCCAGTCCGTTGCTTTTATCGTAGTTTTTGAAACGTATCTCTTCACTAAGCAGCCGGGTTGAAATAATTTTGCTGATGCCGCCTGTAAAGCTAACCACATACGTCGCTTTTTGCTTGTCTGTATAGATTTGCATAATGTCATTGGTGATGAGGCTGTTCTTGTCGCCCGGTTTGTGGCAGTTTCTATAAAATTTCACTTCTTCCGGCAATTCGAACTTATTGGAAAAGGTGAGCAGTCCGTCCGTGGTACCTACTAAGATTACTCCGCCGGATACTTCTGTGATGTTGCGTACTTTCATGCCATAATCCGTAGGGTAATTCTTCAGCTCATTATTACTGTGGATAAATATGGGGGAACCGTTGCTTCCGGGGGTAAACAGATTCAATCCGCCACCATAGCAACCTATCCAGATGCGGTTGCGGCTGTCTTGGAAAATCGAGTATATGCTGTTGTCGCTTATACTGTAAGGGTCCTCGGAACGATGCTTGAAGTGCGTAATGGAATATTGATTCAAGCTTTTTGGGGTGAGCAAGAAAAGGCCGGCTCCTTTGGTGCCCAGCCAGATATTCTTTTCCTTGTCTTCCATAATGGCGTATACTCCATTATGGAAGATTTGTTTTTCCTTGACAATGGTACCTTGGTTGGAAAGGTAACCTTCCAAACTGCCATCGGGAGCATATATTTGAATATAACTCGCTTTGGATGCACTCCACAGACGATTGTGGCTGTCTCGCAGAAAAGCACGCGTTTCCGCTTCATAGTCGGTTTGATTAAATTGATAACTTTGCGGGAAAAAACTTATCCGGTCTATCCCACGTGCTGTGGCCAGCCAGCAATTGCCCTGCGTATCGAGAGTATAAAAACGGACTAACGGGCTGAATATGGATTTCGGATTGTCGATATCTGTAAGTAAGGGCTTGAGCTTCTTTTCTTTTCGATCGTAGTAGGAGAGATTACCGCCGGTAGGCAATACCCATAAAATACCGGTTTTGTCCTCAAATATCAGTTTACGGCTGTTACGTCCGTGTTTGATAACCTCATTTTGAGGGGTGAACAGGTGTTCTTTTTCATTGCTGTTGAGGTGGAGACGGACAATACCCGGATTGCGGGGAAATACCCAAACGTCTTTTTGCCGGTCTTGATATATCTGCTCCACATAGTTGGAGGGTTGGGTGGAAGTACGGATATCAATTTGTCGGAACATATTGTCATGGGCGGAAAACAGTATCAAACCATTATCCGTACCTAATGCCAGCGTGTCTGTTCCCAATGCGGCGATGGTGTTGATTCTGTTATGCGGACAAGGAATGTTTATAAACTTAAGTTTCTTTGTACGAAAGTTGTATTGAGCCAATTTGCCTTTATCGGCTACAAGGTAGATGTTTTCCTTGATTTGCGTGATATATTGGAATGGGAAGTCTGTATCTACGGCTTTACTTCCCACGATGGTAACGCCTTTGTTTGTTAATATCCATTCGTCTTCATCGGAGTCCTGGTAAACGGTGAATATATGTTCTCCTTTCAAATTCTGAGTGAATGTCGAATACAGGGTAATGCCTTCTCCTTTTTTACATAGCTGTTCGTCTGCTCTGTATGTATATCCGTTTTCACAAATAATCCAGGCTACTCCTTTTTTGAGTGATTGGATACGGACGACATGGTTGGAGTGTTTGGTGGCGTATTCAAGCGGCTGCAAGACATCGATGAACTTTTCCGTCTCTACATCAAACAGACAGGCTTGCCCGTCGTAGGTGGGACACCAGATATCTCCGTACTTGCTTTCCATGATAGTACCCATGCGGTTACTGCCGAATGCGTACCGGTCTTCTTGGGAAGTCTTATAAGTTTTAAATGTATAACCGTCATACTTGCTCAGCCCATTCCATGTACTGAACCAGATAAGTCCGTTTCGGTCTTGCAACATACCCATAACATTACCTTGGGCAAGACCGTCATTAACGGAAAAGTGTTTCACCTGACACACCGGTTGTGCAATGACGGAAACAGTCGCAAGTAGTGAAAGGAGTAGGATGTAGAGTCGTTTCATGGTATTTACTTTAAAGCTAAAGCAAAAATAAGCAAATACCTTCAATTGAAAAATAAGAAGAAGTAATATGAATAGAAAATCCACCCTTTTGCCTATTTTTTACTCCGATAGGCGAGCTATGTACCTTCAGTAATGAGTTTTAGTGAAGGTACATAGAGGATGCCATGTGTATTGGTCAAACCAAATCTCTTATTAGCGGTATGTCGTTCTCGTCGATACCAAGTTTGATAAGGGTTTCTTTATCTTTGTCGAATATGTCAAGGAAAGTCTCCCGATTTCCGCTTTCCGAGGCGGCTTTCCCATATAATTCGGCGGCCTTTTCCATATTACCCAGTCGCAGCGCTACATGCCCCGTATTAAGATAATCTGTGGCAATAGGTTTTAAGGCGAGTACCTTTTCATAATATCTCATGGCCTGCTCGGATTTTCCGCTGACAAATGAGCACCAGCCTATGGCGCGCCATGCTTTGATGCAATCGTTCTCCATGAGATCCAGCTTGAAGAAACATTGCAAGGCTTCTTCGTAACGCTCCTGTTCGGCGAGACAACTGCCGATGAAGAATGTAACGTTTCTGTTTTCGGGCTGCATTGCCTCTACCTTTCTGTAATATTCCAGCGCCGATGCAAAATCGCGTAATTGGCGATAACAAGTGGCAAGGTGGCGGATGGTCCATATATGATCGGGCTTCAGCACATCCGCTTTTCGGTAAGCGCTGATGGCCTCTTTGTAGCGTTTCTCCTTTTGCAGGCAATAACCGGTCTTTTGGAAAATATCTGCATCGGCATAATTCATATCTATTACTTCCTGATAGATGCCTAAAGCTTCTGCCGGATGCTCTTTGCGGAAATGAAAATCGGCTATGGTAACCAATAATTCCGGTTTGCGTAAAATATCTTTCAATGCAGGGATACGGTGCAACGCTATTTCCTCTTTGAAAATATCGCGGAATTCATGACGGCGCTGGCTGAGCTTGAAGAAACGGTATAAGTCATGAATATACTGGTTGCTGATAACATCCGGACGCTGTGCGTACTGTCTCAGGCCGGACGACTTGCTTTCGTCCATTAATTCGTTCAAATCTTGCGATGTCATTTGGCTCAGCATCATATTACGTTGCGCCTGCGGGATATGCGCCATGGTGAAGCACAATGAGTACTTATCGCTATTGCAGAAAAAGCCTGATTGCAATATAAGCGATAGGATGGCATTGTCTCCTGTCGGTTTCAGCCCGAATTCCCGTATAATACCGGAGTGCTGCATATCGAACGGATAGAACCAGTTGTGCGGGTTTTGGAAGAACGAATAGCTCTTGAGCTGGGCGAATGTGCTCATATATACATCGGCGCCTTCCAGCTGCAGTTCGTTCATTTCACGTATCTTGTCACCCAAGCCGGATTCTTCGAATGCTTTTTCCCAATCCGGGTTACGGTCGTCTTCATCCATGTTTTCTTCGAAGCCGTACTTCATGTTACGCATGATACTTACGTTCTTCATCATCTCCGGGATGATTTCTTCACGCATCTTCTTGTCTATCTTCTCCGTCTCCTGACTGCGGAGCAGTTGGATGTAAACCCGGTTCAGTTGTTTGCCGAAGCTGCCGTCTTCATTGAGAAGCGATAATCTGGCTTCCAGCTCGGGGTATAACCACAGGCGGTTGGGGTGTATGTGCAGTACAATGGCGATAATCACCAAAGCACGCTGGCTGACTTGTGTGTCGGCGTGTGTCGCAGCATCCAGCAGCCATGAGAACTTACGCGGGTCGAAACATTCCATTAAGCTGAGTAGGACGGCTCCCGTAAATAAACACAAATCATTTACCGGCAGTAACTCGGATTCCAGATACATTCTGGCTTCCCGCTCCTCTTCCGCCGTCCAGCCGCTGTTTCCCCACGTAGTGAGAAATAGATATTGGGCAGTTTCTTCATGCCGTTGCAAAGCGCTGTCCAGACTTTGTTTATTGTCCGGCATAAGTTGGCAAACCGCCATATCGTCAGGAAAAGATTCCAGCACTTTAAGCCAGGAAGACATACCGTATCCGGCCTCCATATTCCTTTTGTTTTTGTGCAGGGCATGGTAATAATGCGTAGAGACTTCATCGAGTAAGCTGATACGCGCTTGTTCGGCAAGTTCCCGGGTTTCTGCCAAAAGCTGCCGGTATAGTTTCTGCCGTTCCGGATCGTTTACGCCCTGGCGCATATACTGTAACATGTATTGGTAGGACACTTTGGCCTGTTCCAGACGGTTGCGAAGAGTCCAATCGTTACAGTTCCATAAAAAGGCCTCCAGTTGTATCTGCGCCTCTTTCAGACGTTTCTGTTCCAGTAAGCTGACTATATGTTGGTATTGCTCTTGTATGGCTTGCTCGTTCATAAGATTGTATTCATTAAGTGATTATACTCTACAAATGTACAAAAAGAATGCCAAAATGTTTGGTGAGGGTTAAAGAATCAGAAACGAACCTGCAACTGTGCTTGCAGCAGGTTGGAGCTTTCTCCCTTGTGAGGGTCGCAATAAGTATATTGCGCCTGCAAGCGGCATTTGGGATAGAACCACCATTGCACACCGGCTACATAGTTGCTTTGTTTGTAATCCTGCGCTTTGTCCTTGTTGAAGTAGTCGTAAGATGCTATAACGTCGAACTTGGGAAACACGTGTACGGATGCGGTGGCATAGTATCCGTCGCTTTTTATATGCCCGTCCTTGCCGGCAAGATATTCGGTACGCAGGCTGACGGGTTTTGTCTGGATGGTAGCTCCTGCCGACCAACGGTTACGTACATAACTGTCGCCTGCAGCAATATCCGGATTGACGGAAGATGCGGCTACTGCGCATCCCTTGCCCTTGATGAACGAACCGCCTACCGACAGCCAGTCGAGCGGATGAACCATCAGGCTGCCTACTATGTCTTTGTGATTATTCTTGTCTTTCAGATTGATGCCTTGTCCGTTCATAACAGCAAGGTTATAACTAACCTTTTTCTTGAAAAGGTCGCCGTAAATAAGGAGTCCCATATCACGGCCGCTATTCGAACCGTACAGGGGATCGCTGCCATTGATACCTGCCAGATAGTTGACTGCCTGCGAATAACAGTTTATCAGTTCGACAAAACAGGGTGACATGGGATTCTCAATGGTGTACATCGTTTTGAATTGCCCGATACGGGCTGTGAGTTGGGGCAGAAACTGATATTCCGTATAGGCTTCCAGAATCTTTCCGGTGTTGGCGAAGCTGTACATGAAGTAGCACGACCATTTGTCGGTAATCTTACCGCGTGCCATGAATATAACCCGTTTGAGGTCGAAAGTATTGCTGGCTTTTTCGCCGGCATCATCATAGGTATATCCCACTTGGGCATAGCCTGCCAGACTGATACGTTCTTTCAGTGTATTCACTACATCATTCAGGCACGCATCCTGGGCTCTTAGTGTATATACGGAGAGAAGAAGAAAGCAGGATAGTAGAATTCGTTTCATGTGTCGGATATATAATTAAAAAAAAAGCAACCCTTTTTTCAAAGAGCTGCCTTTTGTATTAATGAGATTCTTTTTATTCGTTGATAGCAGCGATACCCGGAAGAACTTTTCCTTCGATTGCCTCGAGCAATGCACCGCCACCGGTAGAAACGTAAGAAACGCCGTTTGCCAAGCCGAACTTGTTAACGCAAGCTACGGAGTCGCCACCGCCTACGAGTGAGAATGCGCCGTTCTTGGTTGCTTCTACGATAGCTTCACCTACCGAACGTGAACCGTGAGTGAAGTTCTCAAATTCGAATACGCCTGTGGGACCGTTCCAAAGGATAGTCTTGGAGTTCTTGATAACTTCAGCGAAAATCTTTTCAGTTTCAGGACCTATATCCAGGCCTTCCCAACCGTCAGGTATTTCGTTTACTTTGCAGAACTGAGTATTGGCGTCATTGGAGAATGAGTCGGCTATTTTGGCGTCTACAGCCAGTACGAGGTTCACGCCTTTCTCTTTTGCCTTCTTCAACAACTCGAGAGCCAAATCCAGCTTATCGTCTTCACAGATGGAAAGACCGATTTTACCGCCTTGGGCTTTGGTGAAAGTATAAGTCATACCACCGGTGATAATCAGGTTGTCTACCTTATTCAGCAGGTTTTCGATGATTTCGATTTTGGAAGATACTTTAGAACCACCCATGATAGCGGTGAACGGACGTTTGATGTCATTCAACACCTTGTCCACAGCTTTCACTTCTTTTTCCATCAGGTAGCCGAACATCTTGTTGTCTTTGTCGAAGTATTTAGCGATCAATGCCGTAGAAGCGTGTGCGCGGTGTGCGGTACCGAACGCGTCGTTTACATAGCAGTCGGCGTAAGAAGCCAATTTCTTGGTAAATTCTTTCTGGCTCTCCTTAACGGCAGCTTTGGCGGCTTTCTTTTCTTCGTCTGTCGCATCTTCAGCCAAACCGCGCGGTTTGCCTTCTTCTTCAGCATAGAAACGGAGGTTTTCGAGCAACAGCACTTCACCCGGTTGCAGAGCGGCAGCCTTAACAGCGGCTTCTTCGCCCATGCAGTCGTTAGCAAACTGTACTTCAACACCCAGCAGGTCTGACAAATGTTTCAGAATATGCTTCAAAGAGAACTTGTCAGTCGCGCCTTTCGGACGGCCGAGGTGAGAACCGATGATAATACTGCCGCCGTCAGCCAAAATCTTCTTCAATGTAGGAAGAGCGGCACGCATACGGGTATCGTCTGTAATGTTGAAGTTTTCGTCCAAGGGCACATTGAAGTCCACGCGAACGAATGCCTTTTTTCCGGCAAAGTTAAATTGGTCAATTGTCATAATACTCTATTTTTATTTAAAAGTGTTACTATTTTCTTTTTGTGACGGCAAAGTTAGTATTTATTTCTTTTTTGCGCTATGAAATCATTATTTATTCTTCCCCTTCATTGCTCTCTTTGCTAACTTTATACTTCCGGCAGTAATATTTGCACATCAATTGCAAACCGCAGTTGTCACATTGAGGGGTACGCGCCTGACATACATACCGTCCATGCAGGATAAGCCAATGGTGGGCAATGGGAATCTCCGCTTCCGGAATATGCTTGACCAGCTCTTTCTCTACGCTGAACGGGGTGGTACATTTGTCGGACACTAATCCTAAACGGTGGCTGACACGGAATACATGGGTGTCTACCGCCATGGCGGCTTTGTTGAACACAACCGACTGGATTACATTGGCCGTTTTACGTCCCACACCGGGCAGCTTTACGAGCTCTTCCAGCGTATCGGGTACTTGGCTGTCAAAGTCTTTCACTAGCATTTTGGCCATGCCCACAAGATGCTTGGCCTTATTGTTAGGATAAGAAACGCTGCGTATGTATTCGTATACCACTTCCGGGGTGGTGGCGGCAAGAGCTTCGGGAGTAGGAAAGTCCCGGTATAGTGGGGGAGTTATCATGTTTACCCGTTTGTCCGTGCATTGGGCGGAAAGGATTACCGCAATCAATAGCTCATACGGATTGTCGTAATGCAACTCGGTTTCCGCTACGGGGCGGTTTTCCCTGAACCAGGCGAGTATTTTTTCGTAACGTTCTTTTTTTCTCATCGTAATTTGTTTTTATGATAATGAGGGGTAACCTTGCCATTGAAGTAAAGCATGGAGATTATCGTCAGGCAGGCTCCGAAAAGATAAGCCTTGTCGAAAGTGCTGACCTCGGCGATATATCCGCCTGTCAGCATACCGATACCTATTCCCACATCCCATGAGGTCAGGTAGGTGGAAGTTGCCGTACCTCGCTGGTTGTTGGGGGCCAGATTCACGAACAGCGTATTGTAGGCCGGAAACATGATGCCGAAACCAACTCCGAGCAGTAATGCTACGGCAAAGAAGATGATGCCGCATGCCATGCTGTTCCAATTGATAATGTAGACGCAAGCCGAGAGCAGGAAGAAACTGAACACTACAATGTATAGTCCTGCCGAGATTACTTGCGTTATCTTTCCCTTGTCCACAATCTTACCGGAAAAGATGCGGGAGATGGCCATGCCCACCGCCATGAAAGTAAAGAAAAAGCCGGTGGTTGCATTAATGCCGATTTCTTTGGCATACATGGCCACGTAGTTGGTGGTCATCCCGTAAGGAATGGATAATAGAAGCAGGCTGATACCCGCCGGAATGCCTTTCAGCAGGATAAAACGGTCGAGCGAAATCGGCTCGCGCTTGACAGGCGGTTTGTATGGTGTCTTCACCAATGAGGCGCAGATAAATCCGGCAATGCAGGAACCCAGCGAGCAACAGAAAATGGTAGTATAGCTCATGCCCGCATCGTGCAGAAACAAGCCGGACATCGGCCCCACCGCCATGGCTATATTGTTGGAAAGCCCGTAATATCCGAGCCCTTCTCCGCGCCTTGATGAGGGCATGATGTCGATGACTACCGTATTTCCGCCTACAGTCACCATACCGAATGATACGCCGTGTATGATACGGAACAGAATGAACAGTACCAGTGAACCGGCTATGATATATCCGGCAAACATTGTCATAAAGATGAAGTAAGCCAACAGATACAGCGGTTTACGGGCAAAGCTGTCCAAAAAATAGCCGGAGAACGGACGGATGCACAAAGCGGCTACCGTATAGCAGGAGAGGATGATACCGATGGTAGAGTTTCCCGCATTGAATATCTCGGATAGATAGAATGGCAATACGGGTATCAATAGCCAAAAGCCGAAGTACAGCAGAAAGTTGGCTGCGAGAATAAAGCAATAGCCGGGAGTTACGAGCCTATCTTTCATTGGGTGGAGATTTAATAAGATTGATAATAGGGCTATCCTTTTAGGCACGGATTACACGGCTTTCACGGTTTCCTTTGTTTAATCCGTGTTTTCCATGTAATCCGTGCCTGATATTAAAGAAATCAATAAGTAAGCGAGTTTCAGTTCGGACACATCCCAACCTTATGCTTAATATAGAAATATAAGAGTGCTCTATATTAATAAGCCGCTTCGAATTCTTTCAGGAAGCGGGTATCGTTTTCAGAGAACAGGCGCAAGTCGTTTACGCGGTATTTCAGGTTGGCGATGCGTTCTATACCCATACCTAAAGCGTAACCGCTGTACACTTTGCTGTCAATGCCGTTTAACTCCAACACATTGGGGTCGACCATACCGCAACCCAAGATTTCAACCCAGCCTGTTCCTTTACAGAAAGGACATCCCTTGCCGCCGCAGATGTTACAGCTAATGTCCATTTCGGCGCTTGGCTCCGTAAACGGGAAGTACGAAGGACGGAGACGAATCTTAGTGTCTTTACCGAACATTTCCTGGGCGAAGAGCAACAGGGCTTGTTTCAAGTCGGTGAACGATACGTTACGGTCTATAAACAAGGCTTCTACTTGGTGGAAGAATGCGTGCGCGCGATAGCTGATAGCCTCGTTGCGGTATACGCGTCCCGGACAAAGCACCCGGATAGGTGGTTGGGTCGTTTCCATTACACGGCTTTGTACGCTGGATGTATGTGTACGCAGGATGATGTTGTGCGATACATTTTCAGTATTGTTTTCGATGAAGAAAGTATCCTGCATATCACGTGCCGGATGATCTTCGGCAAAGTTCATGGAAGAGAATACGTGCCAGTCGTCTTCCACTTCCGGACCGTCGGCGATGTTGAATCCCATACGGGCGAATATATCGATGATTTCATTCTTGACGATGCTGAGCGGGTGACGTGTTCCCAATTTTACGGGATAGGCCGAACGGGTAAGGTCGAGGTCGTCGCAACCGTTGTCCTGACTTTCGAATTGTTCTTTGAGAGCGCTTATCTTTTCCTGCGCTTTGTTCTTAAGTTCGTTCAGACGCATGCCGACTTCTTTTTTAAGTTCGGCGGGTACGTTGCGGAAGTCCGCCATCAGTTCGTTAATGGCTCCCTTCTTGCTGAGGTACTTGATGCGCAGTGCTTCCAGTTCCTCGGCGTTAGCGGCTTTCAGTGCTTCTACTTCTTGCAGAAGCTCGTTGATTTTAGCTATCATATCGTTGTTATTATTTATTCCTTACTATATAAAACGGTGCAAAGATACAATTTTATCATTGTTTTGCCCTCAATCGTTGCATATTATTTTTTATTAACCCGGGCTGTCCTTTGAATACTTTACGTACCTTTGCGCCCGATTTCAATAAATGACAGTTAGGATGACATCAACTCAAAGACCGCCGGTTCGTAGAATCGCTTTCCCCATATTGATTGCGCTGAGCGCTTCGCATTGCCTGAATGATTTGCTTCAATCCGTTATTACGGCGGTGTACCCTCTGTTCAAGCAGGATTTGTCATTGAGTTTTGCACAGATTGGTCTGATAACGTTGGTGTATCAGATGTCGGCTTCCGTGTTTCAGCCGATAATGGGGCTGATTTTCGATAAGCGTCCCATTGCCTGGTCGTTGCCGTTGGGAATGTGTTTTACGCTGGCGGGTATTCTGAATTTGTCGTTCGCCACTAATCTGTATTGGCTCTTGGCTTCTGTTTTTGTGGTGGGCATCGGTTCCTCCGTATTGCATCCCGAAGCGTCGCGCATTACTTTTTTGGCTTCCGGAGGCAAGCGCGGGTTGGCGCAGTCGCTCTTTCAGGTGGGCGGTAATCTGGGAGGCTCGTTAGGGCCGTTGCTGGTGGCGCTGCTGGTTGCTCCGTATGGCAGACACCACATTGCGCTGTTCATGATTTTTGCGGTGGCGGCTATTTTGGTGATGCTGCCCATTTCCCGTTGGTACCGTTCTTATCTCAACCATATCAAGCGGCGTCCGTTGCTTACGCAGAAGGCGGTGGAACGTCCGTTGTCTTCCCGAATGACGGTTTTCGCCATTGGGGTTCTATTGGTTCTTATCTTTTCCAAATATATTTATATGGCGAGCCTGACGAGTTACTATACATTCTATCTCATTCATAAGTTCGGTGTAAGTATCCGGGATTCGCAGTTATTCTTGTTTGTCTTTTTGGTAGCCACTGCCGCAGGTACTTTGGTAGGCGGACCGGTAGGCGACAGGGTGGGACGCAAGTATGTTATCTGGGCTTCCATTCTCGGGGCGGCGCCGTTTAGTTTGCTGATGCCGCATGTGGGACTTGCGGGGACGGTCATTCTTAGCTTCTGTGTGGGGTTTATGCTGTCTTCCGCTTTCCCCGCTATCTTATTGTATGCGCAGGAATTGTTGCCCAATAAGCTGGGACTGATTTCCGGTTTGTTCTTCGGGTTTGCGTTCGGCATTGCGGGTATCGCTTCGGCTGTACTTGGCGGTATGGCGGACGCATACGGTATCGAGGCGGTTTATAATGTATGCGGATTTATGCCTTTGCTGGGATTGGTGGCTTGCTTCCTGCCTGATTTGAAAAAAGGTTGACTGTAAAAAGTCAACCTTTGTGGAGCGTATGAGACTCGAACTCATCACCTCGACACTGCCAGTGTCGCGCTCTAGCCAGATGAGCTAACGCCCCGTTGCTAACGTTTGCAGAGCTATCTGCTTTTTTGATGGCGCAAATATAATGCATTATTCTGAAATAATTGCTATGTTTGCGAAATAAAATGAAAAAAGAAATTATGCTGATATATAATACGACCTATCACGTGGAAGAAGGGCAGGAGAAATTCTTCCTTGCCTGGATGAATGAATTCTACCTTCCCGAAGTAGAGAAGCACGGTACATTGCATGCCCCGCGCATAGCACGGATACTGAGCCATATTGAAGAGGGAAGTGTCTGTTACTCTGTGCAATTCGAGGTGGAAGACTCTGCCATACTGCATCGCTGGCATCAGGAACAAGGTGTGAAGCTGAATGAAGAATTGCAGAAAATCTTTAAAGACAAAGTAATCGGTTTTCCTACATTAATGGAGGTGATAGTGTGATACAACCGGTAAAGGAAAAAATTATTTTGGGCATCGACCCCGGTACTACCATTATGGGGTACGGGGTGCTGAGGGTAGCGGGAGTAAAGCCCGAAATGATTGCCATGGGTATCATAGACCTTCGTAAGTTTGGCGACCATTATCTGAAACTTCGCCACATCCATGAGCGGGTGCTGGGCATCATCGAGAGTTATCTGCCGGACGAACTTGCTATTGAAGCGCCTTTCTTTGGAAAAAACGTACAATCCATGCTGAAGCTGGGACGCGCGCAGGGAGTAGCCATGGCTGCCGCTCTGAGCCGCGACATTCCTATTACCGAATACGCTCCTTTGAAGATAAAAATGGCGATAACGGGCAACGGCCAGGCATCCAAAGAGCAAGTGGCGGATATGCTGCAACGCATGCTTCATTTTCCGAAAGAAGACATGCCCGTATTCATGGACGCCACCGACGGCCTTGCCGCCGCTTACTGCCACTTCCTGCAAATGGGACGCCCTGTTGTCGAGAAAGGCTATCACGGCTGGAAAGACTTTATAGCCAAGAATCCCGACAAAGTAAAACGATAATCCGATCCCATGCTTTAAGACTTACTACTTTATACTTCATACCTAATTTAAAAATACCAACCATGAAACTAAACGATCTTGTCATTATCGGAGTAGCGGCGACAACAGTTGTCAGTTGCGCCCCCTCAAAAAAAGAATATGCTTCATACGAACTTTATCCTGTCCGTACGGGCAGTCTGACAGAAATGGAATACGCTCCGGATGCTACGCGGTTTACGCTCTGGTCGCCTACGGCGGACGAAGTGCGCTTGATGCTGTATGATGCGGGAGACGGCGGGCACGCTTACGAGACGGTTGCCATGTCACCTGCCGAAAACGGTACGTGGACGGCTAAGGTAGAGCAGGATTTGAAAGGCAAGTTCTACACTTTCAATGTAAAAATCGACGGTAAATGGTTGGGTGATACCCCGGGTATCAATGCGCAGGCAGTGGGTGTAAACGGTAAGCGCGCGGCCGTTATCGATATGCGGGAAACCGACCCGGAAGGCTGGGCGGAGGATAAACGTCCGCCGTTGGCATCTCCTGCCGATGTGATTATTTACGAAGTGCACCATCGCGACTTCTCCATAGACCCGTCTTCGGGTATCCGCCACAAAGGCAAGTTCCTCGCGATGACGGAAACGGGAACGGTCAACCCCGATAAACTGGCAACCGGCATCGACCACTTGAAAGAGCTGGGAGTGACGCACGTACATATCCTGCCTTCCTATGATTATGCTTCCGTGGACGAGTCCAAACTGGATGAGAATAAATACAACTGGGGTTACGATCCGCAGAATTACAACGTGCCCGACGGTTCGTACTCTACCGACCCTTACAAACCGGATGTACGTATCCGCGAGTTCAAGCAGATGGTGCAGGCCATGCATAAGGCAGGTATCCGTGTAGTGCTGGATGTGGTGTACAACCACACTTTCAACACGGCCGAGAGTAATTTCGAGCGTACCGTTCCCGGATATTTCTATCGCCAGACACCGGACGGCGGTTTTGCGGACGCTTCCGCATGTGGCAACGAAACGGCGAGTAACCGCGCCATGATGCGCAAATATATGGTAGAGTCCGTATTGCACTGGATAAACGAATATCATATCGACGGCTTCCGCTTCGACCTGATGGGAATCCATGATATTGAAACCATGAACGAAATACGCAAGGCGGCGACAGCGGCAGACCCTACCATCTTTATCTATGGTGAGGGCTGGGCTGCGTCGGCTCCCCAATTGCCTCAGGACTCATTGGCGATGAAAGCCAACACATATAAGATGCCGGGCATCGCCGCTTTCTCCGATGAGATGCGTGATGCGCTGCGCGGCCCGTTCAACGATAATCATCAGGGCGCTTTCCTTGCCGGACTGCCGGGGGGAGAGGAGAGTATCAAGTTTGGTATTGCAGGCGCTGTCAAGCATCCGCAAGTCAACAATGAAGGGGTGAATTACAGTAAAGCTCCGTGGGCGGAACAACCTACGCAGATGATAAGTTATGTATCTTGCCACGATGATATGTGCTTGGTGGACAGACTGAAGGCCAGCGTCCCCGGTATTACGCCCGAAGAACTGACCCGGTTGGACAAACTGGCGCAAACGGCGGTCTTTACCTCACAGGGAGTACCCTTTATCTATGCAGGCGAGGAAGTGATGCGCGATAAGAAAGGGGTGCATAACAGTTACCAAAGCCCGGACTCTGTCAACGCCATCGACTGGAAACGTAAGACGGAGCATGCCGATGTATTCGCCTATTATAAGGGATTGATTCAGTTGCGTAAGAACCATCCGGCTTTCCGTCTGGGAGATGCCGGTTTGGTGCGCGAACATCTGGAGTTCTTACCGGTTGAAGGCAGCAATGTGGTAGCTTATAGGCTGAAGGGACATGCCGGCGGCGATACGTGGGGAAACATCTATGTAGTGTTGAATGCACGCAAGGAAACGGCTAAGGTATCAGTGCCCGAAGGCAAATATACGGTGGTTTGCAAAGACGGATTTATCAGTGAGCAAGGTTTGGGCACGATGTACGGACCGGAGATTTCGGTTCCGGCGCAGTCGGCGATGATTTTCTATCAATGATGATATCCGGTTTCCAATCGTATCAAACGAAATTATCTCCATAGGATAAAAAGATTATCAACCGTAGCGAATCATATTGGCGGGCGCGCGTACGGAATCATCCCGTGAGATGAAATTATTCATCCTGTGAGACGGATTTATCCGGCTTACGGGATGATTTTTTTTGTCTCGCGGGATGGATATTTTTGTCCTGCGGGACGGATTTGCCGGTATGGTAATGTCCGGATACGTAGTTGCGGTTTCTTCAGGTGTTGTGATGCGAAAAAAACAGGCTTCACCCGCTATTTCCCATAAACAGGGGCGTGGAAGGTGAAGGCCGATGTTGATGAATTGAAAATATGGAAGCTTTGCGCTACTTTGGAACCCGAATTCTTCCCACAGAACCAAAATCTTGGTACCTTTGCGGCGTCAACTAAACAAAACCATTTAAAATGACGCAGCAACATACCTTATATATAGAGGGAGGCGTAGCGCGCAATCCGCTTGTCCGTTTATCCCAACCCGTCACTCTCGATTTTCTCGACGGAGAACATATCGCTGTCGTAGGCCCTAACGGTGCCGGAAAAAGCCTGTTGGTGGATTTGCTTACGGGTAAATACCCTTTGCGCGACGGTACTCTGACATATGATTTCCGTCCCTCCGTCACGCAAACCGCTTACGACAATATCAAGTACATCGCTTTCCGCGATACCTACGGTTCCGCCGATGCCAATTACTACTATCAGCAGCGCTGGAATGCCCACGACCAGGAAGATGCCCCAATGGTGCGCGAACTGTTGGGCGAGGTAAAGGACGAGACACTCAAACAACAGCTATTCGACCTTTTCCGTATCGAACCGATGCTCGATAAGAGAATCATTCTCCTCTCCAGTGGCGAACTCCGTAAGTTTCAGTTGACCAAAACATTGCTTACGGCTCCCCGCATCCTCATCATGGACAATCCTTTCATCGGGCTGGACGCCACCACACGCGACCTGTTGTTTACGGTTCTGGAGAAGCTGGCGCAACTCGCCTCCCTGCAAATTGTGCTGGTGCTCTCCATGCTGGATGATATACCGTCTTTCATCACCCACGTAGTCCCCGTGGACAATAAAGCGGTGGGGAAGAAAATGGAGCGTGCCGCTTATATGCAGGCTTTTCGTGAGCAAGACGCCATCCGTGCCGAGGCCGATGCCGTTTCTTTCAGCGAATTGCAGCAACGCGTTATCGACCTTCCTTACGAAAACACGAACTTTACTTCGGACGAAGTTGTCCGGCTGAATAAAGTCAGTATCCGCTACGACGACCGTACGATTCTGAAAGAGCTGGACTGGACGGTGCTGCGCGGGCAGAAGTGGGCGTTGAGCGGAGAGAACGGAGCGGGCAAATCTACTTTGCTCAGTCTGGTATGCGCGGATAATCCTCAGTCTTATGCCTGCGACATCAGTCTGTTCGGCCGTAAACGGGGAACGGGCGAGAGTATTTGGGAAATAAAGAAGCATATAGGCTACGTCAGTCCGGAGATGCATCGCGCTTACCTGAAAAACTTGCCGGCCATTGAAATCGTAGCTTCCGGGCTGCACGACAGTATCGGCCTGTACAAACGTCCGCATGCCGACCAAATGGCTGTATGCGAGTGGTGGATGGATATTTTCGGCGTGGCCGATTTGAGGGACAAACCCTTCCTGCAACTCTCCAGCGGCGAGCAACGCCTTGCCCTGCTGGCGCGAGCCTTTGTGAAAGATCCCGAACTGCTGATTCTCGACGAACCTCTGCATGGGCTGGATACGTATAACCGCCGTCGCGTCAAGAAAATCATAGAAGCCTTTTGCCGTCGCCGGGATAAGACAATGATAATGGTGACCCACTACGAGAGCGAGCTGCCGGCCACCATAACCGACCGTCTGTACCTGAAACGCAACCGCTGAAATATCCCGCCGATAAAGAACAAACCATGCCGTAAATCGTTATATTTGTGAAATCAATCCTTAAACAATTTATATCATGAAATTCTTTATCGACACTGCAAATTTAGACCAGATTCGGGAAGCCTACGATATGGGCGTACTCGACGGAGTGACTACCAACCCTTCGCTCATGGCGAAAGAAGGTATCAAAGGAGTGGAAAACCAGCGCAAACATTACGTGGATATCTGCAATATTGTGCAGGGCGACGTCAGCGCGGAGGTTATTGCCACCGATTATGAAGGTATGATTAAGGAAGGTGAAGAGCTCGCCGCGCTCAATCCGCATATTGTGGTGAAAGTACCCTGTATCGCGGACGGCATAAAAGCCATTAAGTACTTCTCGGGAAAAGGCATTCGTACCAACTGCACGCTGGTGTTTTCCGTAGGACAGGCATTGCTGGCGGCAAAAGCCGGGGCTACTTACGTGTCGCCGTTTGTGGGCCGTCTCGATGACATCTGTGAGGACGGTGTCGCTCTGGTGGGTAAGATTGCGGAGATGTACCGCTATTATGGCTATACCACTCAGGTACTGGCGGCATCCATCCGTCATACGGCGCATATTATTCAGTGCATAGAGGTGGGGGCGGATGTAGCTACGTGCCCGCTTTCCGCCATAAAAGGGTTGCTGAACCATCCGCTGACGGATGCCGGATTAAAGAAGTTTCTGGAAGACTATAAACGTGTAAACGGATAACTCTTAAAATCTTATAAGCCTATCTTTCACGTATTTCTTAACCAATATTGGCGAGAAATAGAATAAAAAACTTTATTTTTGCCGAATATATTCAGTTTAAGAAAAAGCACCGATGAAAGAAAGGCTTATAGGATTCCTCAAGACATATTTCTTGTTTGTTTGCATATTCGCATTACAAAAACCGTTTTTCATGCTCTTTTACCGGCCGTTGTACGAAGGTGTTTCGTGGACGGAATGGCTGGGTGTGATGTGGCACGGACTGCCGCTGGACTTGTCGCTTGCAGGCTATCTGACGGCTATTCCGGGATTGCTTTTTATCTGTTCCGCCTGGGCTGTGCCTAATCTTCTCCGCCGTATATGGTGCGGTTACTTTATTTTCGTTTCCGTTTTACTCTCTATTATATTTACCGTCGATTTGGGCTTGTACGAATACTGGGGATTCCGGTTGGACGCCACTCCTTTGTTTTATTTCTTTTCTTCGCCCAAAGATGCGGTGGCAAGCGTCAGTGTCTGGATGGTAATCGGGGGAATTATTGCCATGGCTGTTTATGCGGCGGTATTATATGGGATATTCTATATCGCGCTGTTGCGGAAAGGCGCGTTCAGACGCATGAAGATACCTTACCGGCGTTTGAGGGTGTCGGGCGCGCTGTTGCTGCTGACCGGGTTATTGTTTATTCCGATTCGCGGCGGCTTCACTGTTTCCACCATGAATACGGGAAAGGTATACTTCAGCACTAACCAACGCTTGAACCATGCTGCCATTAATCCGGCTTTCAGTTTGATGGAATCCCTTTCCAAACAAAAGGACTTCGGCAGTCAATACCGTTTTATGGAAGCGGATGCGGCCGACCGTATTTTCTCCGGTTTGGCAGACCCTGCTGTCTTGAAGAAAGACAGCGCGGAGGCGGATGCGCTCCGGCTGGTTCCGGACTCTTTGCGTTCATTGTTCACGGTAAAGCATCCCGATGTGTTGTTTGTTATCATGGAGAGCTTCTCTTCACGGCTTATGACAACGCTTGGGGGCGAACCGGATGTTGCGGTACAGCTGGATAGTCTGGCGCAAGAGGGTGTGCTCTTTACGAATTTCTACGCGAACAGTTTCCGTACCGACCGCGGATTGGTTGCCGTCTTGAGTGGTTATCCGGCGCAACCCACTACCAGTATAATGAAATATCCCCGTAAAACGCAGTCTATCCCTGCCATTGCAGGCAGTTTGAAGAATGCGGGGTATAAAACGAAATACTACTATGGCGGTGATGCCGACTTTACCAATATGCGTTCTTATCTGATGTCGTCCGGCTTTGAGGATATTGTTGCCGATCAGGATTTTCCGGTGTCGGAGCGTTTGAGCAAGTGGGGGGTGCACGACCATCTCGTATTCCGCCGTTTGCTGGACGATTTGAAAATGGAAGCCGCCGATAGCGGTTTGGCAAGGAAAGATGCACCGCATTTCCGTGTGCTGCAAACTTCCAGCAGTCACGAGCCGTTTGAAGTTCCTTACATCCGTTTGGAGAACGAACGCTTGAATGCTTTTGCATATACGGATAGCTGTATCGGTGACTTTGTGAAGCAATTCCGTGAGTTGCCGCAATGGAAGAATACGGTAATCGTACTTGTGCCCGACCATTTGGGAGCCTATCCCGAACATATCGGCAATCTTGAAATAGACAGGTATCAGATTCCTTTGTTAATGGTGGGCGGTGCGGTACGCGGACCGAGGCGTATCGATGTTTACGGTTCCCAGCAGGATATTGCCGCTACCTTGTTGGCGCAGTTGTCGGTGCCGCATGGCGAGTTTACGTTCAGTAAAGACATGCTCAATCCGGCTTCTCCTCATTTCGCGTTCTTCACCGTGCCGGACGCTTTCGGCTTTGTGACTCCGGACAATCAATTGATATTTAATAATGAAGCGGATGCAATAGCCGTGGATGAAGGCTCGAAGAAAGGACAGAACCTTTCTTTGGGACAGGCTTATCTGCAAAAGTTGTATGACGATATAGCCAAAAGATAGAATGATATTAGCAGATGTTTTGTCGGGGTTGGTGGAAATAGATACCGACCTGTTGCTCGCTATCAACGGATGGCGTGCCGAATGGGCGGACTTTTTCATGTATGCCTTTAGCGGGAAGTGGATTTGGGTACCCTTGTATGTAGCTCTTTTCTATGTGATAGTACGTAACTTGCATTGGAAGGTGGCCATAGGCTGCGCAGTGGCCATTGCGCTGACGATAACTTTTGCCGACCAGATGGGAGCGACTGTTATCCGTCCGTTGGTATGCAGACCCCGTCCGGCGAACCTGGAGAATCCTATCTCGGAGTTCGTACAGATAGTAAACGGTTATAGGGGCGGACGATACGGTTTTCCATCCTGCCATGCCGCCAATACGTTCGGGCTGGCTTTCTTCTTGTTCTATCTGTTTCGTAACCGCTCCTTGAACTGGTTCATTATGTTATGGGCGTTGTTGACATGCTATTCCCGTTCTTATCTGGGAGTGCATTATCCGGGTGATTTGTTGGTAGGCGCTTTTGTCGGTTTTGTAGGCGCTTCTCTCTGTTACTGGCTTTTCAGCCGGTTGTGCCGATATAAGCGGCAAGAGCATTATAAGCATATCCATGTTCCAATCTGGGTAGGGGGGATTACCACGCTCGGCATTCTGGTTTACGCATTGATGCGAACCTTGTTGTAGCGTCTCTTTTATGCCAGCTTCTTCCGGGCAAAGAGTAAATAAACATCTTTCCTTTTGATTTGTTATCTTTATCGATAGACTAATAAAACAGATACTTATGATGAGTTTAGGAAGCTGGATGAATAAAATCCTCATCGATTGGGGAGTAGACCCGAAACTTGCGAACATGTTTGATGAAACGATAATTGCCGTATTGATGATAGGCGTGTCAATAGGGCTGGATTATCTGTGTCAGGCTATATTCGTAGGAGGGATGAGGCATTATACGAAGCGTGCGCCCCACCAGTGGAATACACTGCTGATGAAGCGCAGGGTAGTGCATCATCTTATTCATATCCTGCCCGGTATATTGGTGTATTTTTTATTACCTCTGGCCTTTGTGCGGGGGAAGGAAATCCTGGAGTTCTCACAGAAAATATGTGCGGTGTATATCATCGCCGCAATACTGTTTACTATCAATGGTTTGTTGCTGGTGATGCTGGATGTGTACAATGCAAGGGACAAACAGAAGAATCGTCCGATGAAAGGCTTTGTGCAGGTTCTGCAGGTATTATTGTTCTTTATCGGCGGTATTATTATCATTGCGGTGCTGGTGAATAAATCCCCGATGACTTTGTTTGCGGGTTTGGGAGCGTCGGCGGCTGTGTTGATGCTGGTATTCAAAGACAGTATTCTCGGATTTGTGGCGGGGGTGCAGCTCTCCGCCAATGATATGCTGCGCATCGGCGACTGGATAGCCTTGCCCAATAATACCGCCAACGGTACTGTGGAAGAAATTACTCTGAACACGGTGAAAATACGGAATTGGGATAATACGATTTCTACCGTACCGCCTTATACATTGGTGAATAACTCTTTCCAAAACTGGCGCGGAATGCAGGAGAGTGGCGGGCGTCGTGTGAATAAGAATATTTATCTGGATATGACTACCTTGAAATTCTGTACTCCGGATATGCTGGATACCATTCGTAAGGATGTTCCTTTAATGGCGGATTATCAGCCGGCCGAAGGGGAAGTGCCTACCAATGCACAGCTTTATCGTATCTATATTGAAAGGTATCTATGCAGTCTCCCGGTTGTAAATCAGGATTTGGATTTAATTATCAGCCAAAAGGAACCTACTACCTATGGAGTTCCCATTCAGGTTTATTTCTTCTCGCGTAATAAGGTGTGGAAGGAATACGAACGTATTCAGTCCGATATTTTCGACCACTTGCTGGTGATGGTGGGTAAGTTTGATTTGAAGCTCTATCAGTATTCCGATTAATATCGTAATGTAAACTCCGCCCATACGGGAAGGTGGTCGCTGTATCCCGCTTGATATTTCATACCGTAGTAGGTGCGGAAAGGCTGGCTGTCTCCGTATTTCTTATCTTCTGTCAGAAGAAAAGGAGCACTGAATATGCCGGCTTTAGCTTCTGCGGTAGATAACGGAGAATCTGTTATTAGCAGGTTACCGGAAAGAATGATATGGTCGAGCAGTCCCCATTCTCCTTGATATTTATAACTGCCGAAATGTTTGTCGGCAATGCTTTTTCTTGCTAAAAGATGGTAGAGAGCGCGGGTGTCTGAAGAATCCGCTTCTATCGGCGGAACTCCTGCTCTCAGTATTTTTTGTACGGACTTATTGCAGGGATAATCATTGAAGTCTCCCATAACGATTATTTGAGGGTAAGTGCGGACCCGGAACAGGCTGTCTGTTACTTCCTTCAATCTTTGTGCGGCTGACAGACGGTAGGGCTCGGACGCCTTAGCCCCGCCGGAACGGGACGGAAAGTGAACGACAAATACATCCAGCGTGTCTTTATTTAAAAGTAAGCCGCTGACATGAAGGATATCGCGTGTGGGGCGGTTGCTTTTATGGGCTTTCGTTACCGAATAGCTTTGGCCGGACAGTAATTTAAAAAGTCCCCTTTGATAAAGCAGCGCTACATTGATGCCCCGTTCGTCGGGAGAGTGTGTAATGACATAACGGTAATCGGCTTCACGCAGGACAGAGTAACGGGTAAGGTCACGCAAGACACTGTCATTCTCTACTTCACAGAGGGCTACTAATGCAGGCGGAGACCATTCGCCTACGGCAATAATGACACGTGCAACGGCGTCTAACTTCTTTTTGTATTTAGAGTAGTTCCAGTGCCGGACGGCATCGGGTAGGAATTCATAATCGTTTTTCAGGGTGTCATGGCTGCAATCAAACAGGTTTTCTACGTTATAACCCATGACGCGAAAGGTAAGGGTGTCTTTCTTTGTCTGTCCGTATAAAGAAGATGCGAAAGTAAGAAGCGTTAAAGCGGATAGAGAGATAAAAAGAAGCGGAGCACTTCTTTTTTTGCTCCGCATCTTTTCTTTGTATCTCCGTATTGGTATGTCCATTAATTCTTGGCGGGGATATGTTTCAATATATCCAGCAAATGATCCCAGAATTTCTGTACGGTGGGAATAAGCATCCGTTCGTCGGGCGAATGTACTCCTTGCAGGGTAGGACCGAAGGAAATCATATCCAAAGAGGGATACTTGTCGAGGAATAATCCGCATTCCAGTCCGGCATGGATGGCCTTTATCTGAGCGTCTACACCGAACAGCCGTTTATATGATTCAGCTGCGACTTCCAGAATTTCCGAGTGCGGGTTGGGTTTCCAGCCCGGATAGCCGTCGCCGAAGGAAACGTTTGCTCCTGCCATCTCGAATACGGTGCGTACCATATTGGCGATGTCCTGTTTGGAAGACTCGGTAGAGCTGCGCTGGCTGGTTTCGATGCGGATGATATTGTCCGGTTTCATTTTTACGGATGCCAGGTTGGTGGAAGTTTCTACCAGGCCCGGAATATCCTGACTCATGGCATATACTCCGTGCGGAGCTGCATAAAGGGCTTGTAACAGACGCTTGGTCGTATCTTTATCGATAGCCTTGGTACGGGGATTTTCCGATTCGAGGGTAAACTGTAAATCAGGGTCTGCTACCGCATACTCGGCTTCCGCTTGGGCGGCGAATACGTTTAAGTCGGTGCGTAACGCGTGTTTGTCTGCTTCGGGGATGGCGATGACTGCATGCGCTTCGCGTGCGATGGCATTACGCAGGTTACCGCCGTCTATTTCGCAGAGATACATATCGTACTTTTTGAAAGCCTGGCTCAGGAAACGGTTCAGTAATTTGTTGGCGTTACCGCGTCCTAAATGGATGTCGCCACCGGAATGTCCGCCTTTCAGTCCTTTTACCTGTACTTTACAGGAGAAATATCCGGAAGGCACGTCTACTTCTTTATAAGTAAACTCGGCAACGGAGTCTATACCGCCTGCGCAGCCGATGAACAGTTCTCCCTCATCTTCGGAATCGAGGTTCAAGAGAATGTCACCGCTCATGAAGCCCTCTTGCAAGGCAAAGGCGCCGGTCAGTCCTGTTTCCTCATCTACGGTGAACAGGCATTCGACAGGGCCGTGTTCAATGCTGTTGTCAGCGAGAATAGCCAGCTCGGTTGCTACACCGATGCCGTTATCCGCTCCCAGCGTCGTACCTTTGGCTTTTAACCATTCTCCGTCTATTTCTGTTTCGATAGGGTCGGTGAGGAAATCATGTTTCACATCGTTATTCTTTTCGCATACCATGTCCACGTGAGACTGGAGTACGACAGTTTTACGGTTTTCCATGCCCGGAGTGGCAGGCTTCTTAATCAGTACGTTTCCGGCTTCATCAACCTTTGTCTCCAACTTATGTTTTTCTCCGAATGCTTTTAGAAAAGCAATAATCTTTTCTTCCTTCTTGGAAGGACGCGGCACTTGGCAGATTTCCTCAAAATAGTGGAACACGCCGGCCGGTTTCAAGTCTTTTTTTTCCATATCTTATTGTTTATAGCAGACAGGACACACTTGATGTGTATTCTAATCTTCTGTTTTTGAAATTCAATTCTTGTACGAATTAACCTCTCATTGCTAAAGTTGGTTAAATTGATTGGCTATTTTATTTCCCTTTCTCTTTTTTTAGAGTAAAAAAGGATGCTTAGTCCAACCAAAGCCCTATATTTGCACCCACAAAACAGTGCAATCTAAAAGTAAAAACAAAATTCAAATGCGTTTTGCCGAATGATATTCTGTTTTGTGCAACAAAATTAATGGAAATGCTTGGTACATTATTGATAACTTTGTTAATAGTTGCTATTTGCATTGTTTTATTGGGCGTAAAGGTCTTTTTTGTGAAAGGCGGCAGATTTCCTAACGGACACGTTAGCGGCAATAAAGCGATGCGGGATAGAGGAATCGGGTGCGTGCAGTCGCAAGACAGAGATGCACAAAAGAAGAGCCGTTTCTCTATTGACGAACTGGAGAAAACCTTAAACGATAGTATGAACTAAATAAACTAAAATCAATATTTTTACAAATTATGAAGAGATTAAACTACCTCGTAAACGGTTTGGCAGCTCTTGCACTAATCGTTTTATTTTCTCAATGCGCTGGTAAAGCGGATAATCAGACGACAAACGCATCAGCACAAGCAGCCGGACTATCCGGAATGAAAATTGCTTATGTAGAAATAGATACGCTTTTGGCAAAATATAACTACTGCGTCGATTTAAATGAAGCAATGGTAAAGAAGAGCGAAAATGTACGTTTGACTTTGAACCAGAAAGCTAAGGACCTCGACCGTCAGAAACAAGAATTCCAAACTAAAGTCCAGAATAATGCTTATCTGACACAGGAGCGCGCTCAACAGGAATATAACCGTATCGCTAAATTGGAACAGGACTTGCAGAACCTGGGTAATAAATTGCAGTCTGAACTGATGAGCGAGAACGAAAAGAACAGTTTGCAGTTGCGTGACTCTATCAACGCTTTTTTGAAGGAATATAACAAGACCAAGGGTTACAGTATGATTATCAGCAATACCGGCTTTGACAATCTGTTGTATGCCGACAGTATTTATAACATTACCCGTGAAATCTTGGACGGTTTGAATGCAAGATACTCTTCTCCCGCAAAGAAATAAGCTGGAAAATAGTTTGCGGAATATTCTGTTAACTTGCTTAGACGTGAGAAGTTAAGAGATACATCGCAAAAAGTTAATATCATAAAGAAAGGAAGTTAATATCATGCTTGGCATGAAGTTAACTTCCTTTTTTATATCCAGTGGCGACTGTTTTTATGTTCTTTGAATGACCGTTATTGTTTTCCTTAGGTGGGAATCGCTTTTTATAAAAATGTACCATTCTTTTGTACTTTCTTCTCAAAGTATCCTTTGCAGAGAACTTCTTGTTTTTATTTGATTTTTAATCTTTTATATTTGCTCTGCAATTTGAATATTTTAAATTATGAAAAACATGGCAAAAGGATTGTGTACTTTCCTATCAAAAACATTTTGGTTGTCCTTACTTTTAGGGACTGTAAGTATCAATAGTCATGCGGAGGAATTATATCCTTGGCAATTGGCGGGAGATTCTTTATTATTGTTCAAAGGGACTACGTATCGTTATACAGTAGATACTCCTGAAAATCAAGGATTGGTTTCTACATTACCGACTGTAACGGAGTTGAAAAAACAATTAGCCGATTCCGGTGTAGGCACTTTTCGCTTATTGACAGCCAATGGACAAGAAAAGACAGAAGGCGTACCCGAAGGGGGGGATTATTTACTTGCTGCATCGTCTCGCAAACGTATGCCGATAGGTATCCGTAAGGGAGCGTTACCCCCTGTGTTAAAGTTAGATCGTACAGAAGCCACTATACGAACGGCAGGAAAAATATCTTTGGATTTTTATGCGGGACAACGTACTCCGATGTCTACAGTGACTATTCATATTCCGGCAGGAATTGATGTAACTTTGGATAATACTACGGTCAATGTAATAGGACGTGGTGAAGTTCTGTTACGTGACTTGCCCAAGCAATCTATAGGGCGTACTGGTACCAATTATTCTTATAATAAAGTTGGTGAGGTTGAAATTAGGAAAGATGGCAAGAACGGTACTCGATTAATCTTCAAGAAGTTGGATTTTCGTCCATCCAATGGACCGGATATCAGGCTTTGTATGAGCGGTGTAGCTTTACCATCAAAGGGCGTTTACACATTTGGCGCAGAATATACCACTTCAGAGCCTGAAGCCTTAAACAGCCCGGTCGCTACGGCAACTTTAAAAGGAGTAACTACAGTAGCTGATTTTACTCGAACTATATTGAGTGCTTTTACTTATAAAAAGGACTGGGATTTATCGTTTACCACATTCTATTGGACTGCTCCTAAAGATGCCCTGTCTGTAACGTTGCTGAAGTCGGAAGATATGGGAAAAAGCTGGGAGCCTGTTAATGTTTCGATACTTCCGGATGATGATTTTACCACTGCTTCTCGTTTGAAACCTAATCAACTGTATGCTTTTAAACTGAGAGTAAAAGGTGGTGATAATCACGGAGATTCTAATATCGCATGGTTTTATTCAGGCTTGTGGGATGTAAAGACATTAGGAGTGAAGGGCGATGCGGTAGCGGATGATACGGACGCTTTGAATCACGCTATTAGAAAGGTGAATGGTTTGGGCGGAGGTATTCTGTATTTTCCGGCTGGAACATATAATGTTCGTACCGTACATTTGTTGAGTAATGTGTGGCTGAATCTGAGTAGTAACGCTACTATTCAGGCTATGCTTGGGGGAGATGCCCCGGAGACGACTTGGTTCAGTGACCGTGCTTACCGTTCGGGATTATCTCCAACAGACCCTCGCCCGTATGCCGACCCTGAAAACTATTTGACGAAGCAAGATGTAGGGCATACTTTCTTTCGTAATGCCATGTTTTTTGGTGAACGTATAGACAATGTTAAGATTGTAGGTACAGGGCGTATCACAGGTAATGGTAATCTTGTTACTACCGACCGCGTAATGAATAATGTACCGGAAAAACGTTGTGATAAAATGTTCTCTTTGAAACTTTGTACCAATATTGAAATAGGCGGTTGGAATATAGATAAAGATATGTGGTACGATCCGCAGAAAGACGAACCTTATTATATTGAGAAGAACGGACAGAGAAACTATGATATCAGTAATATGTTGCACATAGATCAGGGAGGGCATTTTGTTTTATTGGCAACAGGCACTGATGGTATCCATGTACATGATACTTATTTTGCGAAACATCATCCGAAAAATGCTCGTGATATATATGATTTTATGGCGTGTAACGATGTGACGGCAACAAATATATATTCGCGTGTGAGTTCGGATGATATTATAAAACCCGGTTCGGATTGTTCGTTAGGCTTTACCCGGCCGGCACATAATTATATGGTGCGTAATATTGTGGGGGATACAAATTGCAATCTCTTTCAGATAGGTTCTGAGACCGCTGATGATATTCAGGATTTATATATAGATAATATTTATGTTTTGGGCGCTAACAAGGCAGGTTTTTCTATTTCGACAAATGATGGTGCTCATATTAAAAATGTATATTTGAATAGTGGTAAAACCGGTCCTATTCACTCCCGTTCAGTAATGCGTCGTACACGCGCTCCGTTCTTTATTTCTATATCTAATCGTGGAAGAGTACTTGGAGCGAATGTTGAACCGTTTACGTTTAAAGAAAATGGAGCGACCCGCAAGGAATTGTTGGTTACTAACTCTAATATCGGGCAAGTGGAAAATATAATTATAAAGGGAGTGGATATTGAAGAAGTATATGGCGGAAGCTCTTTCCGTGGAGATCGTTGGAAAGCATACGACGGTTCTCAGAATAAGGCAACACCTATCATTGCCGGTTTCAAGCTTCCTGATACGGAAAATGTGGATGGCGGTCTGACTTTCCGTTTGCCCAATGGGTTGCATACAGGATATATTGAGAATGTACAGTTTCATGATATAGATTTATTAGTGAAAGGCGGAAATCCAGTGGAGGATGCAGAGGCTTGTCCGCCTGAAATTGGAGTGGGACGTTATAATGTGGGTGATTTAAAGATTCAACCCTCCTTTGGTTTCTGGGCTCGTCACGTCAAGGGATTTATCTTGAATAACTGTAAGATAAATGCGGAAAGTAAAGACGGTCGTTATGCGGTAATATTGGATGATGTGATTGGCGCTGAGATAAATAACTTGCAAGTGACAAAAGGTATTACAGATAAAGAAAATGTGAAGGCTATTCGTAGTCAAAATGTAGTGGTAAAGTAGAACAATTAAGAATAATTAAGAACAATGAATAAACTAATAACCGGTATAGGGATACTATTCCTCAGTGGAATGGTATCTGCCTCTGCACAAATGCAGTATGTAGATAATGATGCATGTCAAGATGATTTGTCGCTGTCTACTCCTAAATTCACGAGAGAAGCATCTCCTTTGGATACTTTGAGAAAATATATTCTGACTCCCAAAGCTCCCGATACACCGCGTATTAACGGGGCTAAAGTCTTTGGTGTACGTCCCGGTTCTCAATTCCTTTATACTATCCCGGCTACGGGTATTCGCCCTATGACTTTTTCTGTAGAAAATTTACCAAAAGGTTTGAAGGTGAATACGGAAACAGGCCGAATTACAGGAAGTATTCAGAAGGCGGGAGAATATATTGTAACATTCATTGCTAAAAACTCTTTGGGAGAGGCAAAACGCAATTTTAAGATTGTTGTGGGGGATAAGATAGCTTTGACCCCGCCTATGGGTTGGAATAGCTGGAATTGTTGGGGGCATGCGGTGAGCCAGGAAAAGGTGCTTAGTTCAGCAAAAGCAATGGTAGAAAAAGGTTTAATTAATCATGGATGGCAGTATATTAATATTGATGACGGTTGGCAGGGACTTCGTGGTGGTAAGTACAATGGAGTGATGACTAACAGTAAATTCCCGGATATGAAAGGGCTTGCTGATGCCGTTCATGCTATGGGATTAAAGATTGGTATCTATTCCGGACCGTGGGTTGGTACGTATGCAGGACACATAGGCGCTTATTGTGATAACTCTGATGGCACTTATGATTGGGTGGAAAGGTACGCGAATGAGTATTATCGTTATGTAGACACCACTAAACAAACAAAACATGGAGTTAATTATCATCATGGTAAATATTCATTTGTAAAGAACGATGTCCGGCAATGGATGGAGTGGGGAATAGATTATTTGAAGTATGATTGGAATCCGAATGATGTCTATCATGTAACGGAGATGCATGATGCATTACGTTCACATAATCGTGATGTCGTATTCAGTCTGTCCAATAGTGCTCCTTGGGGAGATGCTATTCAATGGGAACGACTTGCTAATTGTTGGCGTACAACAGGAGATATAAGAGATACTTGGGAGAGCATGAGTCGTCTTGGATTCAATCAAACCAAATGGGCGCCTTTTGTTGGTCCGGGACATTGGATTGATCCGGATATGTTGGTGGTAGGTATGGTAGGTTGGGGACCTAAGCTTCATTATACCCGTTTGACACCCGATGAACAGTATACACATATCAGTTTATGGGCATTGTTATCTTCACCTTTGTTGATAGGATGTGATATGGCACAATTGGACGACTTTACATTGAGCCTGCTGACCAATGATGAAGTAATTGAAGTAAATCAGGATCCTATGGGAAAACAGGGGATCGTGATTGCTGAACAGGGAAATATTGTCACTTACGCAAAACCGTTGGAAGACGGTTCAATGGCTGTTGGTTTATTCAACCGGGGCAATACGATGGCTAAAGGAACTCTCACTTGGAAATCTGTAGGTATTCGTGGGGAACAAACGGTACGTGACCTTTGGCGGCAACAGGATATTGCAACATCTGATGTGGAGTTTGTAACAGATATAGCGCCCCATGGTGTACGTTTTATAAAATTGTATCCGGGGAATAGCCGAAAACAAGCTACTAGCGGTAGATGAAAAATAACGGAGTAATGAAACGAATTTATTTATATTTTAGAGAAAAGACGGAGAAGGGAGAATTTTCTTCAAAAAAGATGAGAATATTGCTTCTTTGGGGATTGGGACTTTCGTCAACGCTTTGGTTCCTTATCAGGGTAATACCTAAACCGTCTCGTGCTTATTATCCTTGTATGCAGGCAGCGGCTCCAATGATGTCGGCGTTTGTTACTTATATGTTATCGTTTACCGCTACTTGGTGGAGCGGACGAAAGCTATTGGGAGCGGTTCGTCAGCAGAAAATCTTCGTTAGCGTATTTTTCTTTCTCTGTCTGTGCTTTTTTGGTACAATGACATTGGTGGAAAATAGTGCACAGTTATTGGCGCAGGCGGTTTTGCCTGTGCCAGAACCTCGTATGGCATGGGGGAAGAATAATCCGATAGGTAGTCCGAAAGGTATATACCCGGGACGTGTTGCATGGGTGCATGCTCCGGGAGCGGCAACTTGGAAGAAAGGTGAAGGATTCTGGTATGAAGACCGTTGGAATAATCAGGAAGACGCCGATTGGCTAATGAGTAATTCCATTCTGTCATTGACCGGAGAAACGAAAGAGAAAGCTGCGTGGAACGCACTTTTTATTTCGTTTAACCAGGAACATGGGAAAGGGAGGAAAGGATATGGGAAAGGAGAGAAAATTGCTATTAAAATAAATCAAAACAACTCTTTTTCGCATGAGGATTGTGAGCAACTGAATGCATCACCACATTTGACACTTGCTTTGTTGAGAAGCCTTGTTAATGAGGGTGGAATCCCCCAAGAACAGATAACAGTATTTGATGCCAGTCGTTTTATAACAGATGCATTGTTTAATAAATGCCATGCAGAATTTCCGGATGTAATCTATTTGGATAATGAAGGTGGAGCAGGGCGTACAAAATCGACTTATACAGCAGATGCTATTCCCTACTCGAAAGATAATGGTCGTTTGGCTCGTGGTCTGGCAAACTGTGTAATAGAGGCTGATTACCTTATTAATATGGCACTATTAAAAGGGCATGGCGGACAGGGGGTAACTCTTTGTGCCAAGAATTGGTATGGAGTAACGGATATAGATCGTAACTTCCGTAAGAACCAGCATAATAATTTCAATCAAGACCGTGGTGGGAAACCGCGTTATATGACATTTACAGATTTTATTGCCCATAAAGATTTGGGACAAAAAACTATGCTTTTCTTGATAGATGGATTGTATGGCTCTGAAAATGTCAATGGAGCTCCTTCCGGGAAATGGAAAATGCCCCCATTTAATAATAATTGGCCTTGTTCGCTTTTTGCCTCTCAAGACCCGGTTGCCATTGATGCAGTCGGAATTGATTTTTTAAGTTCGGAATTCCCTCGCATGGCAGATGTAGACTATTGTGATATGTATTTGGTAGAGGCTGCAATGGCGGATTTGCCGTTGTCGAATACTTTTTATGATCCTGAACGTGATGGTACGGGAGTTAAAAGTCTTGGGGTTCTGGAACATTGGAATAATCCGATTGAAAAGAAATACAGTAGGAACCAAGGAAAGGATATTGGAATAGAACTGATTTATTTACATAAATGACATACTGTTTTGTTCTGTGAGACGATTCTTCAAGGATTTGAATAAAATCTTAAAATCGTCTCTTTTTTATATTCCTATTTTTGTATCAAGCTATTATGGACTCTTGTTTTTTTCATTATGGTTACAAATTGTCGGTGTAGTTATGAACATATAATCTATATAGTATGAAAAATAAAATAAAAAAATGGTTCTTCAAAACTTGTCCTAAAAGCGGACGTATTGTAGGCATTAACAAAAAGAATGTCGTGTTGAAGATATGTTTCCCTCTATTAGGATTGGCTGCTTTAGTTTGGTTTTTGATTCGGGTAGCACCGAAGCCAAGTCGTATGGAATATCCCTGCCAGCAGGTTGCAGCTCCGATAGCCCTTTCATTTGTCGCGTTTATCAGCAGTACTCTGGTAGGTGTGGGAACGTGGAAACGCGTCCGGAATTTATGGAATGCCCGGCGTGTAACTTTAGGTTTATCCGTATTGCTAATCGGTGTGCTTGCATCGGGGACCTTATATGTGATGTCTGTAGATAATTCTTTAATGGGACAGGTTATCCGTAAGCAAATAGATAACGGCACGGATATGGGACGTTTTATCCCTATTGATGCGCCGAACACTCCAATGGGAGTTGCTAAAGGTATTCATCCCGGACGAGTTGCTTGGGCTTATGATCCTAAAGCTGCTGCTTGGGATGGTAAACATGGCTTGTATTCGGATGCGGATAATAATAGTCAGACCCGGGTTAATGATATGTTAGAAGGAGTAATCATAGCGTTGACTAATCAAAAAACGATTGATAAAGCGTGGGATGAACTGTTTCGTCTTTTTAATTATAAGAAAGGTAAAGGAGCTGTCAGCTATAAAAAGGGTGAAAAAATCGCTATAAAGGTCAATTTGAATGATAATGGAGGATCAAACATTATAGATGCTACTCCGCAGTCGGTATATGCCTTGCTGCATCAGTTGATAGATATCATGCAAGTTCCTCAAAATAATATTACCGTTTATGATGCGCAGCGTCGTGGTATATCAGCTATTTATGATTATATGCAGCCGCTTTATCCGGAAGTAAACTATCAGAATTGGGGTGGATTCGTTCCGGATGTGGTCCATTATTCCAGTGAAATTACAGATAAGGGTTCTATGAGTTTGGCACGTGCGGCTTATGAAGCTGACTATATGATTAATATGGCTTTAATGAAACGGCATTCGGAACCTACGGATAAATGGCGTGATAGTGCAGGACAAACGGGTATCACGTCTACCGGTAAGAATCAGTTTGGCTCGTTAGAGAAAGTACCGCCTTTACATTTTAGTATCCGTGACTGGTCTTCTTTCCGAGGAATGGGGACATATAATTGTATTGTTGATTTAATGGCTCATGAACGTATTGGCGGTAATACTTTAGTCTATATCGTAGATGCTATGTATGTTAATCCGAAGCATAACGGTCATGCGGTGCGTTTTAAGCGTGCTCCATTTAATAATGGATGGACATCAAGCTTTTTAGCCTCTAATGATCAAGTTGCTATTGAATCGGTTGTACTTGATTTTATATATTCAGAACTGCCTTTGCCTGCCAATGCCGATAACTTCCTGCATGAAGCCGCTAATATCGGAAATCCACCTTCGGGTATTGCCTATGCGGGTAAAAAATTAGTGAGTTTAGGTGTGCACGAACATTGGAATAACCCGGAACAACGTATGTATAGCCGTAATTTGGGCACAGGTAAAGGGATCGAATTATATCGGGTACCTTTGGATGAGAATCGTGCTGCTATTGAATATTTTTATGCAGATGGAACGACTTTGCACTATAAAGTTTCTAATGCAGATGAGGTGAGATTAAACAATATGAAGTTGGATAATACGGAAGGACATTTATGTGTCGGTGTAGATAAGACGACTGACTATCGCCTTGAAGCAATAAAGCATGATAAAGTGGTGGCTACCCAGCGTTTGGTTTTGCGTAATCTGCAGCCGATAATAACCTGTCAAACCAAAGAAATGTTATTGAATGGTTCAGCTACTATCAATGAGGATGGGTCTGTAGAATTCAAAGGAGAAAAAGGCAGTTCTAACGGTTTTATAGCTTGGAAGGCTGAGATTCCATATACAGGCAAGTATTACCTGGATATCTCTTATGAAGGTGGAAATCCGGTTCCATCCTATCTTTATGCTAATGGAAAGTTGATAAGTGAAAATATAGGATATCTTGCCACAACCGGGAATAAACGTGGTAATTTTATATTTCCCATTGATTTAGAAAAGGGAGTAAATGAGTTGAGGTTGGAACATCCCGGACGTCGCAGTAATAAACTGTATACTATTACTATCGCTAAGGAGATAAATTGAAATAAACACAAGTAATACACACTAATATCATGAAAAGAAAAAATTATTTGGGATTATTGTTTTTGTTGTTGACATTATCTTTAACTATGCAAGCAGGAGAAACTTATAATGTGAAAAAGTATGGAGCCAAAGGAAATGGTAGAAAAATGGATTCTCCTGCTATTCAGAAAGCTATCGATGCTTGTCATAAAGCGGGTGGGGGAACCGTGATTGTGCCTGCAGGAACTTATCTCTCAGCTACTATTGTCTTAAAAGATAATGTAACTTTACGTTTGGAAAAGGATGCGCTTATTTTAGGAACCACGGACTACAAAGCATATGATAATTTAGATCCTTTTACCGAAGGCCTGGGTATTGATGTCGGTTGGGCTTTAATGGTTGCGGTAGATGCAAAAAATGTGACATTGGAAGGCGAAGGAACGATTGATGGGCAAGGTTCTGCTTTAAAAGCACGGCATATTAAGGAAGATACTCGCCCTGAAGGTCAACGTTGGGGGTTGCGTCCTTTTTTGCTCCGTTGGGTACGCTGTGAGAATGTGAAAGTAGAGGGAGTGACCTTGAAATATGCAGGTGCATGGACATCACATTATTTTCAGTGCCGCAATGTCAATATCAATAATATAACGATTCGAAGTTTTGGAGTGGCCCACAATGATGGTATCAATATTGATGGTTGTCAGCATGTACGTATTAGTAATTGTGATATTATCAGTGGTGATGATGCGCTTTGTTTTAAAACAACTTCCAGTAAAATGGGATGTGATGATATTATTATAACTAATATGAAGTTGAAGAGTAATCAGGCAGGTATCAAAATGGGAACAGAGTCCATGGCGGGATTTGAAAATATTAAAATAAGTAACTGCCATATTTATGATACCAAGAATGGTGGTATTAAACTTTTTTCTGTAGATGGGGCACGATTACGTAATGTGGAGATATCGGATATTACTATGGAAGAAGTACGTACTCCCATGATGTTTCGCTTGGGGGCTCGTTTAAGCGTTTTTCGTAAAAATGAAGATACACAGCAGCCTGTCGGTGTTTTTGAGAATGTTACTATCCGCAATGTGAAAGCTATTGCAGCAGATAATGCGCAGTTAAAACCACCTACCGGTATTCTTATTACCGGTATTCCCGGACATTATATTACTAATCTCACATTAGAGAATATCCATATTCGTTTATTGGGTACAGGTACTCCGGAGGATGCTTTGTCGGTAGTTCCCGAAGCGATTGATCAATATCCGGAAGTAAAAACTTTTGGTCCTAAAATACCGGCTTATGGTGTATGGGCACGTCATGTGAGAGGATTGAAGTTGAAAAATGTAACTTTTGAGCTAAAGAATCCGGATGCTCGTCCTGAGATTATTTGCGAAGACGGAGATATGCAAATTTATAAATAGTATGTTATGAAAAAAACTTTATGCATATTATTTCTAGGGTATTGTACTGTTGTAAATACCTATGCACAGACATTAGCTTCTGTGACAAGTCCTGACGGTTCTATTGTCCTGCAAATAAATGGAAAGGATAATAATTTGTCCTATAATGTGAAAAAAGGGGGTAATACGGTTTTGGTTGAAGCTCCTATTAGCATGACAATAGATCAAACAGAAATTTGTTGTGGCATTTCCGTTTTATCTTCAGATACTTATAAAACAGATGCGACTTATCCTATTAGAGGTTCTCATTCTTTAGCTATAGATAAAAGTAATGGGTTGTTACTTCGATTAAAGAATAGGCAGTTGAATACCGATTTTACTTTAGAGGCTCGTTCTTATAATGACGGTATTGCTTTCCGTATGATACTTCCGGGTAATAAAAACCAAGTAAGAATACCAGATGAGCATACTGTTTTTACTCTTCCAGCGAAGAGTCAGGTCTGGTATCATGATATGTATTGTCATTATGAAGGAATTCATCAAAAGAAAAACATTTCTGAAATAGTGAAAGGAGAATGGGCGGCTCCACCTATAACCGTACAATTACCGGATAACGGGGGGTATTTGTGCCTAACAGAGTCCGCTTTGATGAATTATGCCGGGATGTCATTACAGGCCAATGGTAAGAATGGTTTTGAGACTAAGTTGGGACATGCCCAGCCAGCAGGATATTCTTTTGCCCATGATTACAGCTTGGAAGAGGCCCGGCGTTTGTCAAATCCTGCTTCCATTACTGGTACAATTACGACTCCGTGGCGTACAGTGGTGATCGCTGATGATTTGAATGAGTTGGTGAATACTGATTTGATAACGAACCTTGCTCCAACGCCTGATAAGAATCTTTTTCCCAAAGGTATAAATACGGATTGGGTTAGGCCTGGACGTTCGGTATGGTGTTGGTTGGATGGTGGTGCACGTACACTGGAGAATATGAAAGAATTTTCCAGACTGGCAGGCGAATTGGGATATGAGTATAATACGGTTGATGCTTTTTGGTACCGTTGGACGGATGAGCAACTGAAAGATCTGGTAGACTATTCTGCGAAGTATGGTGTAAAAGTTTGGTTGTGGCGTCATGGACGAGATGTACGCGATCCGGAAAAACGTAAAGCTCTATTTGAAAGATGCCATCGTTTAGGCATAGTCGGATTAAAATTAGATGCATTTTCGCATGAATCAAAAGAATTTATAGACTTATATCAAGCATGTCTCAAAGAGGCTGCTGAGTATAAATTAATGCTTAATATTCATGGTAGTAATAAACCCGCAGGAGAGGTACGTAGTTGGCCTAATGAGATGAGTCGTGAAGGTATACGTGGACTTGAATACGGGAAGAAACAATATGAATGGTCTACACATAATACAACGTTACCGTTTACACGGTTGGTAGTAGGAGCAGGTGATTATACTCCGATCGTTTTTGGTGAACGTCGTTTAGAGACTTCCTGGACACATCAGATTGCGACTTCTTTAATTTTTAATTCTTCTGTTATCTTCTTTGGCTCTCATCCTCAAAAGATGTTGGAAAATCCGGCTGTAAAGGTAATAAAGGAGATACCGGCTACGTGGGATGAAACGATTGTTTTGCCATCTAGTAAGATAGGAGAAGTGGCGGCTTTTGCCCGTAGAAGTGGGAAGACTTGGTTTTTAGCTGTGTTGAATGGACAAAAAGAATGTACTATACAATTTCCGTTGACCTTTTTGGATGATGGTTGGTATGAAGGAACAGTACTGAACGACAATCCATCAGATGCGGCAGCAATAGCTATGCAACGTGTCTTTTGCCGGAATTCAGATTCTCTGACAGGATATATGCGTACCGGTGGCGGGTATATCGTTATGTTTACACCTAAATGATAACACTTAAAATAAATATTATGAATAAATTTTGGAATGTAGCATTGCTGCTGTGTGCGGTATTGGTAACCGCTTGTACGACTCCTGAGTCTTGGGAGTTGAAATCGAAAGATAATAATGTTCGTTTTGTCTTAGAAAATAAAATTACAGATGGAGTGACGGACTTGACTTATTCTGTGTATTATAAAGATACAATAGCTATTGAGAGGTCTCTTTTAGGCTTAATAATGGATTCGTTGGAATATGGTAAAAATGCAAAATTTGTGTCTGCAGCCCCTGTGAAAGATATTGTAGAAGCTTATCAATTAAAATCGGGAAAGCAGATTAAGACCATTGATGATTGTCGTGAGCAGGTTTTTACGTTTAGTTCTTCAGAAGGGAATAATTTTGATTTGATAGTACGTGTTTATAATAACGGTATAGCTTTTCGTTATGGTTTATCTGGCTTGGACAAGGAATTCCATACAATTCAGGCGGAACATACGGAATTTGCGGTACCTGTCAATGGTAAGGCTTGGATACATCCTTATGATTGGAATGAACGTAAAAAGCCTAGTTACGAGCAGTATTGCAGCAATGCTATTGAGATTCGTTCAGAATGCGAACATGGCAGAGGTTGGGCTTTCCCAATGTTATTTCAGACTAATGGTTTATGGATGATGATTACTGAAGCGCATTTGGACGGAACTTATCCTGCTACACATATTGACAATTCCGGTATAAACGGAGCATATAAAATTCGCTTTCCAGAATTGGATGAACCTATCGTTCCGGATGCGGTAGAACCGGTTTCAAAGTTACCTTGGTATACTCCGTGGCGTGCTGTTATAGTTGGTAACGATTTAAATACTATTTTCCAAAATCAGATGGTGTCTCATCTGAATCCACCGTCTGTCATTGAGGATGAGTCATGGATAAAAGCGGGACGTTCATGTTGGAGCTGGTGGTATAAAGGTGCCACTGTGCTTGATTATAAAGAACAATTGAAATATGTAGACCTTAGTGTTGAAATGGGATGGGAATATATTTTGATTGATGCCGGTTGGCAACGTATGGCAAATGGTGGAACAATGGAAGATGTTGTGAAATATGCTCAGCCGAAAGGTATAGGAGTATGGTTGTGGTATCATTCCGGTGCGGGACGTGAAAACGATACGATTGCAGCCCGTCGTATTATGTCTGATCCTGAACTGCGTCGTGCGGAGATGAAACGTATTAGCGAAATCGGGGTGAAGGGTATCAAAGTTGACTTCTTTGATTCTGATAAACAACGAATCATTCAGCTTTATCCGGCTATTTTAAAGGATGCGGCAGATAACCATTTATTGGTAGATTTACATGGCGCTACTTTACCACGTGGCTTTGAACGTACATATCCTAATATGATGACAACAGAAGCTATTCGGGGAGCGGAAACTTTGGGAAGACAGCAACGTTGTGATAAGGCTGCCGAACATAACGCAACTGTTCCGTTTACCCGTAATGTTGTAGGTTCAATGGATTATACTCCGGTAACATTTTCCAATAAAATACGCCAAGGGGTAGAGGCTATACGTCAAACTACCGTAGCCCATCAATTGGCTTTGGCAGTGGTGTTTGAATCTGGTTTTCAATGTTTTGCCGATAGAGCAGAGGCCTATCTTTCCTTACCGGAACAGCCGAAACAATTCCTGAAAGAAGTATCGGCAGCTTGGGATGAAAGTTGTCTGTTGGCGGGTTATCCCTCTGATTATGCCGTGATTGCACGTCGTTCGGGAGATGTATGGTTTATAGGGGGAATTAGTGGTAAGGCTGAAAAACGTGAAATAGAATTCACACTACCTACAGCATGTAAAGGAAAGTCGTTTACTATGATAACGGATGGTAAAGATAAAGATTGCTTTGATTATATGCCTATAAAAGATACAGACGGGAAGATTAAAATAAAACTTTTACCGAATGGTGGATTTGCCGGTATCATTCGATAACAATAAATTTAGTATGCATATATAGTTTATACCTTTGGGTTGTTTGAGAATACTAATATATTTGAGACAGTATCGAAAAAAAATAAAACGATTTTGCAAGCGGTATAAAAACGCTATTGGTTTCTTTGCGAAATAATAGTTTGCCTGTGTATAAACATATAAAATGACTACTATAAATTGAATGGAAAACATGAAGAAAAAAATGATTTTAGGGGCACTTGCTATTTTGATGTTACTTCCGGTACATGCACAAATAGCTTGGAAACAGGTGGAACCCGGTGTTTGGAAAGGTGTGGTAGGTACTCCCGAAGATTATTCGTTACTGGATGTAGCTGCGGTCACTCCTTTAAAGGAAAGTTTTGCACGCTTGCCGGAAGTTGCTTTGCCCGCATTGGCAAATGAAATAGTCGGGAGTATACAAGATGGGAAGACCTCTCTCCGTATTCCTTTGCAGAAAAAAGAACAACTCTACGGCTTTGGATTGAACTTTCAGACTGTACATCAGCGTGGTAAAATTTTGAATTTGCATGTAGACCATTATGGTGGAAAGGATAATGGCAGAACGCATGCTCCCGTACCTTTCTATATCTCCAGTTTGGGATATGGGGTTTTTATTAATTCTGCCCGTTATCTTACTGTCTATGCCGGTAGTGGTGCACGCAAGGATAGTCCGAATGCTCCGGTAGCTAAAGATCGTAATACGGATAAAACGTGGACAGCCAGTCCGTATTCGGATGCTGTGTCTATTCTTGTTCCTGCTCCAGGTGCTGAAATTTACATATTTGCAGGACCTACTCCAATGGATGTCATTCGGCGTTATAATTTATTCTGTGGTGGGGGTACATTGCCGCCGCGTTGGGGGTTGGGCTTTACACAACGTACCCAGAAACTGTATACAGCTGAAGATGTGGAGAAAGAAGCTGATGAATTTGAACGTCAAGGCTATCCACTGGATTTTATAGGATTGGAACCGGGGTGGCAAAGTAAAGCCTATCCTTGTACGCTTGAGTGGGATGAGAAACGTTATACAGACCCTGCTGGTTTTGTCAAAACAATGTTGGATAAAGGTATACGTATCAATCTTTGGACTAATCCATATATTTCACCTGAGTCCGAGGCATATAAAGAAATGTATCCGGTTAGCGGTTCACATACAGTATGGTGTGGTATTGTTCCTGATTTAGCAGGTGAAAAAGGACGCCAACTTTGGAAAGATAAGTTGGAAAAAGAACATATAAATATAGGTGTAAGCGGTTATAAAATAGATGAAGTCGATGGGTATGACCGTTATGTCTGGCCGGATGTTGCTACTTTCCCTAGTGGTATTTCCGCCGAGCAGATGCGTCAGACTTATGGATTGTGGGTACAACGTACAACTGCTGATCTTTATAAAAAGCGCAATCAACGTACTTTTGGTTTAGTACGTGCATCTAATGGCGGAAGCAGTTCTTTCCCTTATGTTATTTATAACGATTATTACAGTCATCAGGATTTTATTACGGCATTAATCAATTCCGGTTTTAGTGGTGTCTTATGGACGCCAGAGGTACGTGGTTCTAAGTCTGCCGAAGAATGGTTACGTCGTTTTCAGTCTGTGGTTTTTTCGCCAATGGCAATGATTAATGCATGGGCAAGCGGAACAAAACCTTGGTCATTCCCGGAAGTAGCAAAACAGGTAAAAGAATATGCTCTTTTGCGTATGCAGATGATGCCTTATTGGTATACAGAATTTGCCCGTTATCATTTTGACGGTATTCCGCCTTTCCGAGCTATAAATTTGGAACCGGGTTTTAATCCGGAGCAGATAATTACATCGGAGCTGAAAACTTCTAATTTAGAAGATAATCCTTATTTAGAGGCTATTGCTAAAGAGATAAAAGATCAGTATATGGCAGGTGAATATTTGCTGGTAGCTCCTATGTTTGCAGGACAAACAGAACGTACTGTAATGCTGCCGAAGGGTAACTGGTATGACTTCTATACTGGTAAATATGTAGGTAATGGAGAAAGAATCACTGTCTCTCCTGGCTTAGACCGTATTCCGGTATTTGTGAAAGATGGGGCTATAATTCCTTTTATGGAAGCTGCGCTTCACGCTCCTAAGGCCGGACAAAAGATAAATCTTGAAATTCGCCATTATGGTAAGGCGGATGGTGCTTATCGTTTGTATGATGATGATGGTGAAACTTTTGATTATGAAAAAGGCGTATATTCTTGGCGTGATATCAAAGTAACGCGTGATAAGAAAGGACGTTTGCATGGTACAATTTCTAAGGCAGAGAAAGGAAAGCCCAATAGTATTGCTACCGTTACCTGGAAATTTATGACTCAAGAATAATCTAAAATATTAGTAAATGAAGAAACTGATTACTTTATTTATATTTGTTTGTTGCATGGGGGGGATGCGTGCGGCGGACAATCCGAATGTGAAGAAACTTTTTTCAGTAACCTCAGGAGAGTTGAAGTTAACTTTCATGGTAGGTACGGATGATCGGCTGTATCAATTAGGTTTTGGAGATGCTGCGGCAGAGGTCGTTCCATCTGCTAAAATGCCTTCTCGCGAGAGAGAATTTCTTCCACCATATGGTAACGGTGTGCTTACCGAACCTGCTTTGCAAGTAACACATGTAGATGGTAATACTTCTACTGAGTTGCATTATATAGGACATCGTACAGAGAATTTAAATGATGGTATTTCTCAAACGGTTATTTCTTTAAAAGATCCGGCTTATCCGTTTACCGTGGAAATCTATATCAAAAGCTATGCTGATAACAGTATGATGGAAATATGGAATACGGTAAGTCATAATGAAAAGGGGAAAATTGTTCTTCATCGTTTTGCTTCTGCTTCTCCTGTTTTGAAGGCTAAGGAATATTGGCTTACTCAGTTTGCCGGTAATTATAAACGAGAAGCGACGATTTCCGAAGAACAATTATCGGAAGGTATTAAAATTTTGGATTCCAAGCTTGGAGTACGCGCTCATCAAATGCGTATCCCATCTTTTATACTTTCATTGAATGGTCCGGCACAGGAAAATGCAGGTGAGGTTTTAGCTGCTTCTTTGCGTTGGAGCGGTAGTTTCCAGTTCGCTTTTGATGTCGATTGGAATAAAAATCTTCGCCTCATAACCGGAATGAATCCGTTAGGTTCCCAATATTATTTGGAACGTGGCGGTACCTTTACAACACCTGCCATTTTGTATGCATACAGTAAGCAGGGTAAAGGTGAGGTAAGTCGTCGTTATCATCGTTGGGCTATGAAACATGCGATTCGTGATGCACAGAAAGATCGTCCGGTATTACTGAATAATTGGGAAGCTACACATTGTGACTTTGATGAAGAGCGTTTGAAAGAATTGTTTAATGGCGCTCGCCAGGTGGGGGCGGAATTATTCTTACTGGATGATGGCTGGTTTGGTAACGGACCATATTCACGTGATGATGATAAACATGGTTTGGGTGATTGGGAGCCTTCTACCAAGAAACTACCCCGGGGTCTGTCTTACATAGCAAAAGAAGCCTTGAAACGTAAAGTAGATTTTGGTATCTGGTTAGAGCCGGAAATGGTAAATCCTCAAAGTGAGCTTTATCAAAAACATCCCGATTGGATTATTACCCAGCCTAAACGTACTCCTATATTAGGGCGACATCAGGAAATTCTTGACCTTACCCGCCCCGAAGTACAGGCTTTTGAGTGGCAAGTTATTGATAAAACATTGCGTCCTAATCCAGATATATCGTATGTGAAATGGGACTGTAATCGCTATATTACCCAACCAGGTTCCGGCTATTTGCAACCGGCAGAGCAGAGTCATCTTTGGATTGATTATAATTGGGCTCTCTACCGTTTGATGGAACGCTTCTCCAAAGAGTTCCCCAATGTTATGGCAATGCTTTGTGCGGGTGGTTCCGGACGTGTAGACTATGGTGCGTTACCTTATTTTCATAGTTTTTGGCCCAGTGATAATACAGACCCGTTGGGACGTATTAAGATACAGTGGGGATTCTCTCATTTCTTTCCTGCAAGTACAATTTCTGCTCATGTGACACGTATGGGTAAACGTCATCTGAAACTGGCGATTGATGTTGCTTTAAGTGGAGCTTTCGGCATAGACCTTGCATTGGATAAGGCTACCGCTGAAGAACGTGTACAGATAGCTGATGCTGTTAAATTATATAAGGCGAGTATCCGTCCTTTGGTAATGCAAGGTGAACTTTATCGTTTGGTATCTCCTTATGAACATCCAATGGCCTCTTTGAGCTATGTTTCTACCGATAAAAATGATGCTGTGGTTTATCTTTATCAGATTCAAGATGGTAGTGTACCTCAAGTAATACTTGGTGGACTTGATGCTCGTAAAAATTATAGGGTGGAAGAGGTCGGCCTTCCTAAAGGAAGTACTTCTCGTTTTCCGGGGCATGGGAAAATATTCAGTGGAGCGGAATTGATGAGTACAGGAATAGCTAATCCGCTGAATGCACAGTTTGAGAGTGCCATACTATTATTAAAAACACAATAACTTAACAGACAATGAAACGAATCTTTTTATTTATATCTTTGATACTCGTTGCTTCAGTAACAGTTTGTGCTCAGTCACAAGACCGTTGGACGATTCTGCAAGATGGTTCCATTCAATGGAAGCCTACACGAAATTTGCCGCATGAAGATCATGTTGAAATGAGTGGGCAGATGCTTTCTGTCGTTTTACGTTATGGTGTGGATGTACAACAGCGTTTTCATTTAAATCGCAGCTTGGTTTTTCCCATGTTGCGTATGAAGCCTAATAAAACACAGAATAATTTGAAGCAACGTTTCGATGTAAATATACCGGCTATGGTAACAGTGGACGACCAGACGTTGTTGAATGAGGTAGTTCAGGATATTACATTCAATGGTATTATGCGTGTAGAAAGTGATTATGGATATATCTACCGTCGTAAGGAACTGAAGAATGCGATTCATGTGACTCGCATTCTTTACCCTTCGATAAATGCTCCCCGTTATCTTGAAGAATATACTTTTAAGAATAACAGCCAAAACCCTATAACTTTGCGTGTACCTGAATGGCGCGTTACTTATACAACTCCGGAAGAGGCAGGTGTTTATGGTGCTTATCGTATTGAAGCTTCTCTATCCAAAAAAGGTGCTTTTATTCTGAAACCGGGTGAAACATTGGACTTTTATGCTATTTATTCCGGGAAGAAAGTTTCAGATGATGTTACGGAGAAAGATAACACGGCTTTCTCACGTATCACAATTCAAAGTGAGCGTGCCGGACGCCAAGCGCTTATTAACCAATGGTGGGAAAATCTTGTGTTGGATACTCCTGATCCTGTGTTGAACCGAATGTTTGCTTTTGCCAAATTGCGTGGAGCTGAGAGTATCTATCGTACTAAAGGTGGGTTAATGCATGGTCCAGGTGGTGAAGCTTATTATGCCGCTGTTTGGGCCAATGATCAAGCGGAATATATAAATCCTTTTTTCCCGTTTTTAGGGTATGATATTGGTAATGAATCTGCTTTGAATGCTTATCGCCATTTTGCTCGTTATATGAATCCGGAATATAATCCAATTCCAAGTTCTATTATTTCCGAGGGAGTTAGCTTTTGGCATGGGGCAAAAGATCGTGGCGATGGCGCAATGATTGCTTATGGAGCTGCCCGTTATGCTTTGGCTCGTGGTGATAAAGAAGAGGCTCGTGAACTTTGGCCACTTATTGAGTGGTGTTTGGAGTATTGTAAACGCAAATTAACTCCTGATGGTGTAGTTGCTTCTAATTCTGATGAATTAGAAAACCGTTTTCCTGCCGGTGACGCCAATCTTTGTACATCTACTTTATACTATGATGCACTGCGTTCTGCTGCATTATTGGGGCGTGAGATAGGTGTCTCCGGTAAGCAACTTGCTACTTATACTGCTCAAGCGAAAGCTTTGGAGAGTGCCATTGAGAGTCACTTCGGATATGAGATAGAAGGCTTCCACAGTTATCGTTACTATGAAGGAAATGATATTTTGCGTTCGTGGATTTGTATGCCGCTTGTTATGGGGATTTATACTCGTGCTCAAGGGACTATTGATGCTCTGTTTTCGCCACGTCTTTGGACAAATGACGGGTTATTGACGCAGGCCGGTACGGAAACTTTTTGGGATCGTTCCACTCTTTATGCTTTACGTGGTACAATTGCTGCTGGTGAAGTAGAAAAGGGGATGGATTTTCTGAAAAAATATTCTCGGCGCCGTTTACTTGGTGACCATGTTCCTTATGCCATTGAAGCATGGCCGGAAGGTAATCAGCGTCACCTGTCGGCAGAAAGTGGCCTTTACTGCCGTATATATACTGAAGGTCTTTTTGGTATCCGCCCTATTGGTTTACGTAACTTCGAAATGACACCTCGTTTGCCACAAGAATGGAATTATATGAATCTGAATAAAATACGTGCTTTCAATTCCAACTTTGATATTCATGTATCACGCGTGGGTGAAAAACTTCATGTAGAGGTATTACAGGAGGGTAAAAGCATTATAAAAAAGAATATAGAAGAAGGAAAAACAATCAAAGTACGTTTATAAAATGTACTTGTATAAAGGATTCCATTACCTTATAATTGTAGGCTATCCGGTTACCGACTGTGGATTATCTATTCCACAGTCGGTAACCGGATAGCCTGCAATTATAAAATGAGAATTTAAACCTTATGTTTCATTTGCCATCTATATAATTTCATTTTTCTCATTTTTTTAAGATACTATATGAAGTAGTACATTTTGAATTTGTTCAAATCAATATTAAGCCAGGAAACTAAGATGGTTGTCTTAAAGTATTTCTATCTATGCCTTCAAACAGATTATACCTAATATTTGATACACAATTGCAATTCAATGAGACGTTATTGATACTCATAAAAAGGTGTTTGCGCTATTTTTGTGAATGGAAAATAACGACTAAATTTAATGTCTATGATATGTAAAAATTACAATTTTATGAAAGCGGTTTTGTTGGTGACTGTATCGGTTGCCTCTTTATTTGCTTTTACTACACATACGGTCGAACAACCGGAAGGCACCCCTTTATTTATTACAAGTATTGCTCCCTATAAGTCGGGAATGATTGTTGCACAGAAAGGTGTTCGTAAAGTAACACTTTATTCGTCCAATTATAAAGAACGTTTATATGAATGGGAACTAAATGAGATACCGACAGGAGTGACTGTGGATGGTGAGCAGATTATTACGACGGTTGCCGGTGAAAATGAAAACGGTGTTTATCTTTTGTCGGCTTCTGTACCCTCAGAAAAATGTTTTATAAAGACTGCTTCAGGTGCCTGTGCCCCATTAGTAGATACCCGTTCGGGAAAATTATATGTTTGTAATCAGTTTGCAGGAACAATTTCAGAAATAGACCGGAAAGGAAAGAAGGAATTGCGTACAGTGCGTGTATTGCGTGAACCGAAATCTATCGTATTGGATCCGGAAGGGAGATATTTGTTTGTAGCTAATTTTCTTCCGTCACAACGTGCGGATGTAGATACGGTGGCAGCTTGTGTTTCTGTTATTGATATTGCAAGTTTTGAAAAAATAAAAGATATACAGTTGGCTAATGGCAGTAATGCACTGCGAGGTATGACACTTTCTCCTGACAACCGTTATCTGTTGGTGACGCATAATTTGGGTCGTTTTCAGGTTCCGACTTCACAGCTGCAACAAGGATGGATGAATACAAGTGCTGTGAGCCTTGTCAATGTGCAAACATTGAATTTTGAAGGTGCAGTATTGTTGGATGAACCGGAACGCGGCGCTGCCGGTATTTGGGACGTAAAGTGTACGAATGATAAAATTGTAATCAGCCATTCGGGTACTCATGAAATTAGTGTGATTGATTATCAGGAATTTATACAAAAGTTTGAACAATATCCTCAAAAGGATGCTTTGGCGTATGATTTGAGGTTCCTTTATGGTATCCGTCAACGGATTCCTTTAGTTGGTAATGGTCCCAGATGCTTTATTATTAAAGAGGAGCATGCAATCGTACCTACTTATTTTTCAGATACATTAAATATTGTTGATTTGAATACGATTGATATTCAGTCTATTGCTATGGTGAAGAATAGGGTGGAGAGTAGTATTAATAAAGGTGAGAAATATTTTAATGATGCTGCGTATTGTTTTCAAAACTGGCAGTCTTGCAATGGTTGTCATCCTGGGGATGCCCGCATGGATGCAATGAATTGGGATTTGATGAATGATGGAATTGGCAATTCTAAGAATTGTAAAAGTTTATTGTTGTCTCATGTTACTCCGCCGGCTATGATTTCGGGAATACGCGCTTCTTCTTATGTCGCTGTCCGTACAGGATACAAATATATTCAGTTTATTGACCTTCCGGAGGAATTCGCTACTTGTGTTGATGAGTATTTATTATCATTAAAACCTCTTCCAAGTCCTTTTTTGATAAACGGCGAACTTTCTGAGAAAGCAAAGCGGGGACGTAAAGTTTTTGAAAAGTTTAAATGTGACGAATGTCATTCCGGGCCGTATTATACTGATATGCAGATGCACCGAATTGGAGAGGACGTAGAGTTTGAGAAAGGTTGGGATACCCCTACTTTGCGTGAAGTATGGCGTACCGCTCCTTACTTGTTTGATGGAAGAGCAGCTACTATGAAAGAGGTTTTTGAGGTGTATAAACATGGTATTGATAAAAAGATATCATCGAAAGAAGCTGATGAATTGGCCGAGTATGTAAATTCACTCTGATGATTATGTGATGAATGACGGGAATATGGTAACGACGGAACAACATATAGAAATTATACATCGTTTTTATCAAGTGGAGAAAACCTCCTTTGAAGAAATGACAGCATATTTGCTTACTGAATATTTGGCAACTTATATGCCGGTACGCATGGTTTTCTTTGGAGCACCGGCGGATAATAGCGAATATATAGCTCAGTTTAATTATTTAAGAAAGACGGTTAAAAAGTTTTTTGGGGATAAGCAACCGATAGTAAGTTATGTAGCTCAACCTGTCGATACCGGTGGTATGGCTATGGAGATACATGAACTGGTGCTGACAGGGCAGGATATGGTCACTTATCAGAAATGTGCAGATATCCCCTATATAGTAGTGGAACGTAAAGGATATAAACGCTTATTTTTGGGAGGAGTTACCGGAGATGTGTTACATCGGAATATTCGTGAGCAATCGGATGATGTTTTTAGTCGTATCCGACAGGTACTTGATACTGAGCAGATACCTGTTTCTTCGATTGTACGTCAATGGAATTATATTGAAAAAATTACTAACTATGATAATGTGGGACATCAGCATTATCAGGATTTTAATGATGCCCGTTCTCTGTTTTATACAAATGTGGAATGGGAAACAGGCTATCCTGCCGCTACAGGTATTGGAACTCAGTGCGGGGGAATTATGGTAGATATGGATGTGCTGCTTTGCAAGGATGAAACGATTTTGTTAACAGGAGTGGATAACCCTCTTCAAGTGGCTGCGCATGCCTATTCCCAGCAGGTATTATTAGGTGAGACAATTTTACAAGCAAAGACAACTCCTAAATTTGAACGTGCTAAAGCCATATGGAAAGAAGATCATGGTTTTATTTACATTTCAGGGACTGCCGCAATTCGTGGGGAACAGAGTTTGGAAGGGGTTGGTATTGAAGAACAAACTTTAATAACTCTTGAAAATATAGATTATTTGGTTTCCAATGAGAATCTGCAACGAGCAGGGATTCCAGTTACTAAAAAGGGAGAGCTTACCAATTTTCGTGTATATGTGAAGTATTGGAAGGACTTAGATAAGGTGAGAAGAATATTGGAAGCAAAGTATCCGAAATTACCTGTTATTTATACACTGACAGATGTATGTCGTTCAGAATTACTGATAGAAATAGAAGGGGTGGGACTATTACAATAAATAAAATTTTAATAAATAAAACTGAGAAAATGAAAGTAAAGAAAGTATTAACATTGGCAATAATTGCCGTTTGCAGTATGGGAATGGTTTCTTGTACAGCAGAAACTAAAAAAACAGAACAAGTTATGGCACAGGAAAAGACTACGTATCAGAAGAAGTACACGAATGCTGATTTTTACAAAGATGGCAAGTTTGATCAAGAAGCTGCAAAAAAAGCTTTTCTTGATATGTTTGATTTCTATGGTGTTCCTTTTACTCCACTAATGGAGAAGGATATCTGGTTTACGGATTTCGGGTTAGGTGATTTCGAACATGTAGGTATGGGTGGTATTTTCTGGATTAATGATCCTGAATATGGCTATTTTGCTCATAATATTTATTTATTGCCGGGACAGATGATTCCGGAACATGCACATGTTAAGACAAAGTTCCCTGCAAAACATGAATCATGGATGGTTAATCATGGTTGGGTTTATAACTTTTCCGAACTTGGAAATGAAACCCCAAATGCCCCTGAGGTTCCTGCAAGCCATGGCCCTATTAAGAGCAAAAATTTTGTTGTACAGAAAGTGGGGGATGTTTTGCGTCTGAAACAATTGGAATCATATCATTTTATGATGGCCGGTCCTGAAGGTGCTATTGTTGAGGAATGGGCATGTTATCATGACAATGATGGTTTACGTTTCACAAATACAAAAGCTGCTTTATAATAAATGTAATACCATGAGAAAGATAAATCATATTGGAATCCCGGTTCAGAAGCCGGTTTCCGGGGAGATGTATAATGAGGGGATGCAAGTGTATCTGACAGATTTTACAAAGAGTCCCAATAAAATAGAGTTTCTTCGTTTTGATAAAAACAGTTGGATGCCGGAGAAGATTCAGACATTGGCTCATATCGCTTATGAAGTTGACAATTTGGATGGTGAGCTGGAGAATGCAAAGGTTTTGCTTCCCAAAACTATTGTGAATGAGCATCTGACGATTGCTTTTATCGAAGAAGAGGGCATTGCGTTGGAGTTAATGCAGTTTAATTAATATAAATAACAGGAAACTATGATTCATAAATTTATAAATGATCCGGATAATCTTACTTCTGAACTATTGGAAGGTTATGTAATGGCATATAGCGATCAGGTGGCTATTGGCGGAGAAAATATAATTGTACGTGCGCATGCCAAGTCGGAGGACAAAGTAGCCATAATTACTCTGGGAGGTTCAGGCCATGAACCGGCTTTGAGCGGATTTGTCGGTGACGGTATGTTGGACTGCTCGGTTGTAGGGGATATTTTTGCAGCGCCGGGTGCTCAGCGTGTTTTTCAGGCACTGCAATTATTCAAGCGTGAAGCCGGTATATTGTTGGTTGTTTTAAATCATTCCGGTGACGTGATGAGTGCCAACATGGCATGTCAGTTGGCGGAACGTGTAGGAATTAAAGTAAAGACTATTTTGACGCATGATGATATTAGTGCAGGTTTGGATACGCCTGACGAAGATCGACGTGGTTTGGCCGGTTGTATTCCATTGATTAAAATAGTAGGTGCAGCTGCTGAGGAAGGTAAGTCTTTAGATGAAATTATTGAAATAGGTGAACGTTTTAACAAAAAGGTTGCAACGCTGGCTGTTGCCATGAAGTCTTGTACTCATCCTCAGAACGGAATGATGATTTCTGAGTTGCCCGACGGGGAAATAGAAATTGGAATGGGACAACATGGCGAAGGTGGCGGTGGACGCAAACAATTAGTATCTGCTGATGAAACAGCAGAGGAAATGATTGGTTTGCTTATGAAGAAATTACAACCGAAAGCTGGTGATAAAGCATTACTGATTATTAATGGTGTCGGTGCTACTACTCACATGGAAATGAACATCGTTTATCGTAAAGCACATCAAGTTCTTGAGAATGCAGGTATTGAAGTAGTATCAAGCCGTATCGGTGAGTTGTTGACCGTTCAGGAACAGGCAGGCTTTCAAATGATTTGCGGTTTATTGGATGCGGATCATGTTGATTATTTGAATAACAAGATGTCGAATGCTCCATATTGGACAACTATTGGTAAGTAGGCATGGATAAATTAACAGTAGAAGATTTTAAAAAGATGCTCCGTAATGCGTTGACATGCATTACGGAACGTGCTGATGAGTTTTCGCAACTGGATGCGGTATTAGGAGACGGTGATCATGGAACGGCTATCGTTCAGGCAATGTCCGCTATTGTTGAGTCCGCCGAAAAAGGTACGGAGTTTAAAACCATGTTGAATGATATGGGATTTAATGTCATGTTGCAAATCAGCGGTTCTACCAGTACTCTGTTAGGCGGATTTTTCCTGGGTATGAGCGATTGTGCAGAGGGAAAGGAATTGGATGTGGAAGCTGTGAAAAGAATGTTTGCGGGAGGTTTGTCCGGTGTAAAGAAACAGACTAAAGCCCAGCGTGGTGACAAAACAATGATGGATGCATTAATTCCTGCAGTAGAGGCAATGCAGGCTGTTGAAACTGAAGATGTAAAAGTTATTTTGACAATGGGTGCCCAAGCTGCTTTGAAAGGTGCGGAAGCAACCAAAGATATGAAAGCGAATTTCGGGCGTGCCCGTAATTATGGCGAACGTTCTATTGGTTATGCTGATTCGGGAGCTTCATCCTGGTCTTGTATGTTTGATGCTTTTGCAAAGGCGCTATAAATAGAATAAAAGATAGAAAGATAAAAAGATAAGAAAATGGCTGATTTAGATGATTTGAGAGAAGGCTGTAATTTTTGTTTAGGAATTCAGACAGCCGATAGGAGTTTTCATGTAAAAGGTGCAGAAAATCTTCCTTGGGGGATGAAGGCCCGCCTATCCCGTATTTTTAATCCAAAGACAGGTAAGACTGTGATGCTTGCTTGTGATCATGGTTTTATTATGGGACCTACTTCCGGTTTGGAGCGTATAGATTTAAATATTGTTCCATTGATTGAATATGCGGATTGTTTGATGTGTACGCGTGGCATCCTTCGTTCTGTGATACCACCTACTGCTAATAAGCCAATTTGTTTACGTTCGGATGCGGGCACTTCTATCCTGACATCATTAAATGATAATGTATTGATTGATGTTGAAGACGCTATTCGTATGAACGTATCAGCAATGGCAGTTATGTTGGCTATTGGAGACACTGAGCATGAAGCTACTACTGTAGCCAACCTGTATAAGGCCGTAGATAAAGGTACCCGTTATGGTATTCCGGTAATGGGAGTAACTGCTGTAGGCAAGGATATGGCACGTGATGCACGTTATTTTGGATTGGCTTCTCGTATAGCTGCAGAGAACGGTGCCAATATTGTAAAAACCTATTATTGTGATGGTTTTGAAAAAGTAGCTGCTGCCTGTCCTGTACCGGTAGTGATTGCCGGTGGTAAGAAGTTGCCGGAACTGGAAGCGCTTGAACTTTGCTATAATGCTATTAATGAAGGTGCTGCAGGTGTAGATATGGGGCGGAATGTATTTCAGTCGGAGGCTCCGGCTGCAATGATACAGGCGGTTAGCGCCGTGGTACACGATAATATGAAGCCGATACAGGCTTTTGAATTGTTTAATGAACTGAAGAGTAAGTAACAACGATTACTTAAAAAAGAAGGTAATGAGGCTTTATTTATTAGTTATAGCCGTTTGGATATGTGGTTTTCGGGCGGCGGCACAGGATAAAATCCTGGTCGCTGGCTCAGGAAATCCGTTTGTACAACTTGTGGATAAACAAACCGGTAAAGTGGAATGGCAGCATGCTTTGGAAAAAGGGGAAGAATGTAATACAGTTGCTTTAACCAACGAAGGTAATGTGTTATATTCTTATAAACGAGGTGCTAAAGTGGTGACATGGGATCACCGGGTAATATGGGATTATCAGGTATCCGGTAAGGCTGAACTTCAATCTGCGACTTTGTTACGTAATGGTGGTATTTTGCTAGGTATCTGTGGTAACCCGGCTGAGTTTATCGAATTAGATAAGGATGGGAGAGAAATAAATAAAACTAAAATTGATTTGGGAATAGACAAGCCGCACAGCCAATTCCGACAGATATTCCAGCTTAAGAATAAGAATTATCTGATTCCGGTGATGGCAAAACAGAAGATAATGGAAATAAATCGGAAAGGAAGACTCGTAGCCGAATACGATATAACTGGAAAGGCATTTTCTTCACTGGAGTTAACAGACGGTAATTTACTGTTACCTTGTGGGGACAATCATTGTTATATAATAGTGGATCGATATACAGGGAAAGAATTAAAGCGAGTTACAAGTGATGATATAAAAGGTGCTTCACTTTGGTTTGTTGCACAAATACTGGAACTGAAAAATAAAAACTTACTGATATGTAATTGGGGGGGGCATACGAAAGGTACCATAGTCGATGTACCGCAATTGATTGAGATTGATAAAGACGGTAATGTGGTATGGACTTTGAATAATAAGCAAGATATAGATAAAGTTTCTACTGCATGTTATTTGGAAGGTTTCCACTTACCCGACTTGAAATAGAAAATTAACTTTAAACAAAGTATTATGAATAAGAAACTGATAGTAATATCTGTGTGTATTGCTTTATCGCTCCCGATTATGGCTCAGCGGAAAGTAAAGACAAAGGTTAATGCACCTGCTACATGGGCGGAAAGTATTGCGGCAGCTAAAAAACAAGCAAATTCAGAAATGCAGAGGACCTGTTTACCGGTTGTTTCACAAGTGATAAAAGCGAAAACTGCAGCAGTTCCTTTTACTGCAGATGTGACAGGATTGGAGGAAATGGTACTATATACTTGGGGTACTGTAGATGGTACCAATGATGATCAGGCTGTATGGGCTAATGCTAAACTTATTGCGGCAGACGGCTCTTCTATTTGGTTGAATGATTTGAAAGATACATTCAAAAATACTGGCAGCGGTCGTCTTCGTTTTAATGAGAATGCGAAGGGACAGACGGTTATAATGCGAGGTAAACAGTATAGACGTACGATTATGGCTAATGCGAATTCACAAATAGTGGTTCCTCTGAATAAACGCTATGTACGGTTTGAGGCTGAAATCGGGTTAGAGAATCGTTCTTCGTCCGGTACGGCTGTTTTTCGTTTGCAAGGTATTACAGGTGCGGAAGCTGCAACTGATATTATAAAAAAATATCCTATGGAATCTACCCAGTTCCTGCCTTTTGCCGGTAGTGATATGAAGGCCTTGATTACTACTAATGATGCATCCATAGAAAAACATATAGCGACAGCTGTTGTAGATTTGTTGAATGATAAATCCTATTTTACTGCACAAATAGCTCAAGTTACCGCCAAGACTTCTTTGGATGAGCAGGTAATTGGATATTTGAATGTGGCTCAAGATGCAATGAAAGTCTACCAATTACAAAATGCATTAAGCTGGCTCAATATACGTGCGATTGAAGAAGCGTACAATGATATGGCTAAATCAAAAACTTTTGATAAAGTAGCCAATCAGGCTAAATTAGTACAACTGAAACAACTTATAGCAAGTGGATTCTCAGGTATTTATAAAAATGATGCGGCCTCTTTACAAGCTGCTAGTAAAGCTTTAAGTTTGAAAAGAGAGATATTGTTGGCAAATCCTGTTTTGGATATAGATAAGATTATAGTAGGCCGTTATAAAATTGGTACTACAGCCCGTCAGGTAAATCCTCGTGCATTGGGTACCCAGAATAACAATTGGTCTAACCAAACCTCTGCATCCCGTGGTGGGTTTAATGCGGAAATAGCAGAATTATCTAATTTGCGTGGTGATATTAAGACGCGTACAATTTTCAAACCTAATAACGGTTCCTCTGTTCCCGATTTGAAATTACATTGGGATGCTGAGCGTTTGATGTTCTCTATGGTAGATACAGACAAACGTTGGCAAGTTTTTGAAGTGAAGTTGGATGGTACAGGATTAAAGAAATTGATTGAAACTCCTGAAAAAGATTTAGAATTTTTTGATGCTACTTATCTGCCTTCCGGTAAGATTATTGCGGTTTCCAATATTGGTTATAATGGTGTCCCGTGCGTAAACGGTAATGACGAAGTCGGTAATATGTGTTTGTACGATCCGAAGGATGGTTCATTACGTCGTTTAACTTTTGATCAAGATGCCAACTGGGCTCCTACAGTGATGAATAACGGGCGTATCATGTATACTCGTTGGGAATATACAGATCTGACTCACTATTTTTCCCGCTTTGTCATGCATATGAATCCGGATGGAACCGAACAAAAGTCATTATATGGTAGCGGTTCTTATTTTCCGAATAGTACTTTTGATGCTAAACCTCTTCCCGGACACCCCTCTCAATTCATCGGTGTCATCTCAGGACATCATGGCGTAACGCGTTCAGGACGTTTGATGTTGTTTGATCCGTCTAAGAGTCGTAAATCTGAAAAAGGCATGTTGCAAGAGCTACCTTTCCGTGACCGTAAAATAGAGCCTATTGTCAAAGATCGTTTAGTTGATGGTGTATGGCCACAGTTTATCAAGCCTTATCCCTTGACTGATAAATATTTTTTAGTAACTGCCAAATTGGATGAAAATTCACTTTGGGGTATCTATTTGATTGATGTATATGATAATCTTACATTGATTGCGGAGTTTGAGGGTGAAGGACTGATTTGCCCGATTCCGGTAAAGAAAACTCCAATACCTCCGGTAATACCTGATAAGATTACTCCGGGTAGTAAAGAAGCTACTGTATTTATTCAGGATATATACGAAGGAGAAGGCTTGAAAGGAGTACCTCGAGGTACAGTAAAATCATTCCGGGTATTAGCGTATGAATATGCCTACAATAAAACTCCATCCGATCATTGGGCCCAAGGTGTTCAGAGTGGTTGGGATATTAAACGTCTGTTAGGTACAGTTCCGGTGGAAGAAGATGGTTCGGCGATTTTTAAAATTCCGGCGAATACTCCAATTTCATTACAACCGTTGGATTCGGAAGGGCGTGCTGTTCAGTGGATGCGTAGTTGGCTTACCGGCATGCCTGGTGAAACAGTTTCGTGCGTAGGTTGTCATGAAGACCAAAATCAATTACCAATTCCAAAGCGTGTGAAAGCTTCACAAATAGCTCCACATATTATTGCTAAGCCAGAAGGAGGGCAACGCTCTTTCACTTTTGATCTTGAAATACAGCCTATTTTAGACCGTGCTTGTGTTGCTTGCCATGATGGATCGAATAATTTGGCTGATTTTAGAGGTGGGCGTATTGATAAATTCTCCGGATTTGGTGAAAGTTATCTGAATCTACATCCTTATGTATATCGTCAGGGGCCGGAAGCTGAAATTGAAGTTCTTAATCCCTATGAGTATCATGCTTCTGTCAGTCCGCTTGTGAAAATATTGAAGACGGGGCATCATGGTGTGGAGTTGACTGATAAAGAGTGGAAAACTTTGTATAATTGGATTGATTTCAATGCTCCTTATCATGGAAAGTTTAATGCTAATATTTTTAAAGGTGTAGAACAAATTTCCCGTCGTACGGAGTTAGCTGAAAAGTATGCTAATGCTGGTGTTGATTGGCAGTCCGAACTCCGTTCATATGCCCAATATTTGGAATCACAGGAGAAACCGCTTCCTGTAGAGCCAGAAAAGAGGGAGTTTAAGGATAAAGAAGTAAAAGTAAAAGGGTGGCCTTTTGATAAAAACGTTGCTCAAGCAATGACCATGAAGGGGGGTGATGCCAGGATGAGTATCGAGTTAGCACCGGGTATTAAAATGAATTTCGTTCGTATACCGGCCGGTTCATTTGTGATGGGCAGTAATCGTGGCCATTCAGATTATTCTCCGGCTCATAAACAAGTCGTGAAAAAATCTTTTTGGATGGGAGAGATAGAGGTGAGTAACGAACAGTTCCGTACAATTTTCCCTGAACATGATAGCCGTTTTGACAGGCAATTATGGAAGGATCATGTACATCAAGGATATCCAGCTAATAAGCCTGAGCAACCGGCTATTCGTGTCAGTTGGGAAGAAGCAATGGATTTCTGTAAAAAACTGAGTGAAAGAACAGGTAGAAATATAACATTACCTACTGAGGCGCAATGGGAGTGGGCATGTCGTGCTGGTAGTGATGACACTTTTTGGTATGGTTCTTTGAATGCTGATTTCAGTAAATTTGAGAATATGGCAGATAAACAACTGAATAAAATGGCTGTTCGTGGAGTGGATCCTCAACCAATGTCAGAGAATGATTCTTGGTACAAGTATTATACTTATCAGCCTAAAGAAAATGGAGTAGATGACGGTAATATGTTACAAGTAAAAGGTGGCAGTTATCAGGCTAATTCATTTGGCCTATATGATATGCAGGGTAATGTTGCAGAGTGGACCCGCTCAGATTATCTGCCTTATCCTTATAATGAGAAAGCACAAGGTAATGGTATAGAGAAAGTTGTGCGTGGCGGCTCTTGGAATGATCATCCTAAGACTAGTACTGCCTATTATCGCAGGGCTTATCTTCCTTGGCAGAAAGTGTATAACGTTGGTTTCAGGGTGATAATAGAAGAGTGATAAATGACTGATAAACCGACGCTATTCTTAATTTTGAAGGAAATGCGTCGGTTCTTTTTTAGATTGCTATGAGGAAGGAACAGAATAAAATAGGTTTGGTTGCTGGTCCGTGTAGTGCGGAGACTCGTGTACAAATGTTGGAAACGGCAAGAGCCTTGAAGCATATAGGTATTAAAACAATACGTGCCGGATTATGGAAGCCTCGTTCCCGTTTCGGTTCATTTGAAGGAGTAGGCAGTTGTGGATTGGTATGGCTGAATGAGGTACAGCAGGAACTGGGACTAAAAGTTATGACTGAGGTGGCTTTGCCTTCTCATGTAGAAGAAACGATGAAGGCCGGGATAGATATGGTATGGATTGGAGCACGTACTACGGTCAATCCATTTATGATGAATGAATTAGCAGAGTCATTGCGTGGCTGTAATATTCCTGTATGGGTGAAAAATCCGGTGTGTCCTGATATTGAGTTGTGGGTTGGTGCTGTGGAACGTCTTCTACATGCCGGTTTGAAAGACATTCGGATAATTCATCGTGGATTTTGTGCGATAGACCATCTTCCTTATCGTAATGTGCCGCTTTGGGAACAGGCAGAGCATTTTCGCACTCGTTTACCAGATATGCCTTTTTATTGTGACCCGAGCCATATAGCGGGAAAACGCGAATTATTATTATCTGTTTGCGAGAAAGCTTTATCTTTGCATGTAGATGGATTGTTTATAGAGTCGCATTGCTGTCCGCAAAAGGCTTTATCAGATGCATCTCAGCAATTGACACCGGATGCTTTGGCTGAACTACTGAATTTGTTAAATGTGCCGATAGAGAAATAATAAGCTATGAGAAAATGCCTCTTTTCCGTTAGATGCTTGTTCGTATCATGGAGAGCTACCCTGATACTGTTAGCAATATATGCAGTTTTATTGGCTATGGCCACATTCATAGAGAAAGTACAAGGGACATCGGTTGCCAGAGAGCTTATTTATAATCAACCGCTTTTTTACTTTCTGCAATTATTAATGGTTTTGCAATTTATTGCAGTAGGTATTCATAAGCGTCTTTGGAGGCAGCGTAAGTATGGTATTGTGTTGCTTCATGTAGCGTTTATCGTGATTTTGGCAGGTGCATTGGTTACAAATATGTTTGGTTTTGAGGGAATTATCCATATTCGTGAAGGAGAAACGACTTCAGTATTACATCAACAGGAGGGGATACGGAAACTTCCTTTTTCTCTTCGTTTAGATGACTTTAATTTAGTACGTTATCCGGGGTCTCATAGTCCGTCTTCTTTTGAAAGCTTTCTGACTGTTTTTTCAGATGACGGAGCCCGTATTGAACACATCTATATGAATAAAGTGATTTATGAACAGGGATACCGACTTTATCAATCCTCTTATGATACTGATGAATTGGGGACCATATTGTCTGTGAATCATGATAACTGGGGAACAGGGATTACATATTTGGGTTATCTGTTGTTGCTTGTGGGGATACTGTTGAGCTTACTTGATTCCAATTCTCATGTTCGTTGGTTGGTTAGGCAGTTAAAAAAAACGGTTCCGATATTGTTATTTTGTTATTTTCCTATGTTTCTTTTTGCACAAGAGAATATAACCGGTCACTTGTATGAAAGCACTATTCCAGTTACACAGGCGGAGATGTGGGGACGTATGCAGATTCAATGTTCTACCGGACGTGTTGAGCCAATAAATACATATACCTCTAAATTGCTGCGTAAAATTCATCGTAATGATAATTTCAAAGGACTACGTCCGGAACAGGTTATTTTAGGATTTTTGATAAATCCCGAATATTGGGGGAATGTACCTTTAATCCGTCAAACTAATGTAGAGTTGGCCGAGAAATTAGCATTACCGTCGGATAAATATCTTAAGTTTTTTGATTTGTTTGATGAAGAGGGGCAGTATATTATAGCGGAGGCTGTAGACAGTGCTTATTCACATCCGGTAGCCGAACGCTCACGTATAGAGAAAGATTTGCTGAAATTAGATGAAAGGGTTAATATTCTTTATTCATTGCAACAAGGTAGGATGTTTGCTCTTTTTCCTTTACCGGATGATAGGAATGGTAAGTGGTATTCGCCTAATGATGATTTATCGTTATTTTCCGGTAAAGATTCTATGTTTGTGTCGAAGATCTTTTATTGGTATATAGATGAGGCAGTTAGAGCTTTGGATACACAAGACTGGGCTCAGGCGAATGAAGTTCTGTCTATGATTAATGTGTATCAGCAGAGAAGAAGTTCCGTAGGGTTATTGACGGATAAACAAGTGGCGTGGGAACTCTTTTATAATCGTGCCGATTTATTTTTTCTCTCGGCAATAGGATATATGGGAGTTGGTTTACTTTTACTTTTATTCTCTGTTTGGTGTTTGCTGAAATCCAAACGATGGTTGAGAACTGTTACTGTTGTTTTAATGGTAGCAATCATAGCTTTATTTTTGTTACATACTTTTGGGATAGGGGTTCGTTGGTATATCTCGGGACGGGCTCCTTGGGCAAATGCATATGAGTCCATGATTTACGTTGCATGGGCTACAGCTTTGGCGGGACTTTTATTTATACGTCGTTCATTCATGACATTGGCATTAGCCGCTTTTTTTGCTGGTATTATACTATTTGTGGCTAATCTTAATTTTATGGATCCGGAGATAACTCCTTTAGTACCAGTATTGAAATCTTATTGGTTGATGATTCATGTTGCTGTAATTACGGCAAGTTATGGTTTCTTTGGTATGAGTTTCTTTTTGGGATTACTATCATTGGGATTCATGGCAGTGGGCGAGAGGTCGGCTATATTACAAATCCATATACGTGAATTACGTTTTATAAATGAGATATCCCTTTATATTGGACTATATTTGCTTACAGCAGGTATCTTTCTGGGAGCTGTTTGGGCAAATGAGTCTTGGGGACGTTATTGGGGATGGGATCCGAAAGAAACTTGGGCTCTTATTACTATGATTGTCTATGCTTTTGTTCTGCACGCGCGTTTCATACCGTCGTTACGTTCAGACTATGTGTTTAGCATAATGTCGGTTTTTGCATTATCTTCGGTGTTAATGACCTATTTTGGGGTGAATTATTATTTATCGGGTTTACACTCGTATGGCAGTGGTGATGTGCCACCTGGATTACATATTATATTTTTTGTCTTTAGTGTGATTCTGTTGCTGGTTTTTTATATCGGTTATAAGCAAAGGAAGTTTGGCGAACGGGCACTATGATATAAAATTTAAAGTGTTTGGAATAATATCACAAAACTCATTATAGGAAACTGCTTACATTTGACGTCAAATTATTAATTATTAAATAATACAGTGATGATACAAAGTAAATTTTTAGTTGTTCTTATGAGTGTGCTTTTATTGTGTGGTTCCATGGGAGCTCAAGATGTTTCTATAGATAAACGTATGAAAGAGGCGGATCCAAAAAATATAGGAACTCGCGTCGTTAATAAATTTATAGTGACACCACATACCCGTTTTGGCAATCCTCGTGCAGAAAAAGCTCCTAATTATATTACTTATCCAGATGCATGTGCTTGGTTGGGCGCATTGTGGTTTAGTAAAACAATTCAAGACAAAGATATGCAACGAAAACTTAAAGAACGTTTTGAACCCTTGTTCACTACAGAGAAACATTTGATGCCACGTATGAACCATGTGGATCATAATGTAGTTGGTGCCGTACCTTTGGAAATTTATATGCAGAAGCTTGGAGATAAGAAGTATTATGATTTGGGTATGAAATATGCTGATAGTCAGTGGGTGGTTCCTGCAGATGCTAAGCCAGAACAAAAAGCCTACGCCGATCAAGGTTATTCATGGCAGACACGCGTATGGATTGATGATATGTTTATGATTACAACTATCCAGTCACAGGCTTATCTTGCTACAGGAAACCGTAAATATATCGATAGAGCTGCGGCGGAAATGGTGATGTATTTGGAAAAAATACAACGTCCTAACGGTTTATTCTATCACGCGCCTACAGCTCCTTTCTTCTGGGCTCGGGGAAATGGTTGGATGGCTGCTGGTATGTCACGCTTACTTTCTGTCTTACCGGAAGATAATCCCGATCGTCCTATAATTATGAAAGCCTACCAAAAAATGATGAATACGTTGTTGGAGAATCAAGATGCAGACGGAATGTGGCATCAACTTATTGATGAACCTGCTTCATATAAAGAAACATCAGGTACAGCTATGTTTACGTATGCTATGTTGGTGGGAGTAAAGCGCGGATGGTTGGATAAGAAGAGCTATGAACCTGCTGCTATGAAAGGTTGGTTGGCGCTGATTTCATATTTGAATGCTGACGACGAATTGACTAATGTTTGTGAGGGTACGAATATAAAGAATGACAAAAATCATTATATGACCCGTAAACAGATAACAGGCGATTTGCATGCACATGCGCCATTATTATGGTGTGCTACGGAGTTACTCACTAAATAGGACTTATTATAAATATACAGTAGAATATACTTTGCATAATGAAAAATTAGCGTATTTTTGTGTCACAGTAATACATTGAAAACACATTTAAAAATATGAAGAGGTTTATTCTATTGCTATTTTCATTATTGGTAATCTTGTGGGGAAATGCTCAGAATAATGGGACATTCTATTTTTCAAATCTTAATTTGAAAGATGGTTTGTCTCAGATTTCTGTTCTTAAGATATTGCAAGATTCAAAGGGATTTATGTGGTTCGCTACCCGTAACGGTCTCAATCGTTATGATGGTAGCGAATTTATTATATACAGACATGTTCCAGGAGATTCATTGAGCTTAAGTGATAATTATATCATATCGCTTGCAGAGGATCATAATCATAATTTGTGGATAGGTACATCACGCGGATTAAATAAATTAGACTTGAAAACCAATCGTATAAAGCAGTATACGAATGAGAAGTATGGTGCATTGGCGAAAACAGAGATTCGTAGCTTGCTTGTTGATAGTCGTAATCGTATATGGGTGGGTACATCAATAGGTTTATTCCTTTATATACCTGAAATAGATGTGTTTCAACGTATTGATCTGAATGGTAAGATAAAGAATGAGTTTATTGCTGTAATGTATGAGACTAAGAATCACAAGATATTGATAGGAACTTCTACCAAAGGGTTGTTTGTATGTGATATGGATATGAAAGTACAGAAGAACTATACATCAACAACTTCTTTTCTCTGTTTACCCAATAATAATGTATCTGCTTTATATGAAGATTCTAAAGGATATATTTGGGGAGGAAGTAATCTTAGCGGACTGTTCCGAATGAATATTGATAAAGATGAAATTGTACATTATCATAAAGGTAATAGTGTATTGACTACTAATAGTGTTCGTTGTATTGCAGAGGCTCATGGTATATTATTGGTAGGAACTTTTGATGGGCTTTATACGATAGACCTTTCAGATGATTCTTTTTGGAAACATACAGATGCTTCTCTGGAAAAAGGTAATTTGAGCCATTTTTCTATTTATTCTTTGTTTGTAGATAGCAGTCAAACTATATGGGTCGGTACCTATGCTGGTGGTGTAAGTTATTCGAATAGATTTAATAATCGTTTTGATTTCCATGATCCTACCAGTGTGTTTGATGCTTTATTTGGTATATATGGTAGTATGGTTTGTACGGAAGGTGGGTGTTTGTATATGGCTACAGAGGGGCGTGGCTTACTCGATTATAATTTGAAATCAGGTAGATATTATTATTACCCTATAGACAATGCATCTCGCTTACAGTATAGTCAAAATATAATCAAAGGGCTGTTATTGGATGGAGAGACTTTGTGGTGTGGAACAAACAAGGGAGCTATTTATAAGTTTGATACACGGACGAAAAAATACCAGTTATATTATCAATATCCTAAAGATATGTCTATCTATGCCATGATCTCAGCTAGCGATGGTGGATTGTGGCTGGTAGGTTCAGATCCTAAAATTGGATTGATGCATCTATCTGCGCAAAAAGAGTTGCAAGACACTTTTCCTTCCAAAGGGGGAGAATTGTGCCATGTCCCTAGTTCGCGTTGTATATTGAAACTTAGAGATGGAGTACTGTTAGTTGGCACGCGTAATGATGGTTTGGTGAAGTACGATGTTGTAAACAAAGAATTTACTTACTATGATACGGATTCCCCAAAACCATTTAGACTTTTGAGTAATTATGTAACTAGTATCATTAGAGATACTTTGGGACGTGTTTGGGTAGGTACTTTTGGCGGTGGTATATTGTTGTACGATGAGACAAAAGGAATTTTGAAAACGATTACTCAAGAACAGGGCTTGATTGATAATGATGTTTGTGCTATAGTGGAAGATAAGGAGCATAAATTATGGATAAGTACTAGTAATGGTATTTCTAAATATGACCCTGATAATGACAAGTTCGTGAATTATAATTCTTTGAATGGTGTAGGAGTGTACGAGTTTACTTTGCATAGTGGTACACTTTTGGCTAACGGAGAAGTATGTTTTAGTGGTAATAATGGTTTTGTAACTTTTAATCCACATGAATTGCAACAGAATTCATATGTTCCACCTTTGGTTTTTACGCGTTTGGTAGTAAATAATGAGATAATCAATGTAGGAGATGAAACAGGAATACTTTCTTCTGTTTTGGATGATGTGGTAGAAATCGAATTAAATTATGATCAGAATAATATATCTATAGGTTATTGTGCTTTAAATTTTGTTTTCGCAAGACAGAACCAGTATGCTATTTTTTTGGAAGGGTATGATAAAGAGTGGAATTATATTGGTAATCGTAGAGAGGCGTATTATACGAATTTGAGTCCAGGCACTTATGAATTTGAGGTGAAAGCGTCTAATAATGATGGAGTGTGGAGTCAAGAAACTCGTAAGATTCGTATCATAGTTCATCCACCTTTTTGGAAGACATGGTATGCTTATTTATTCTACGTAGTAGTTTTTATTTCTGTGTTGGTATTAATAATGTATTATATATCAAAAAAACAAAAATTGGAACGTGAATTACAGTTTCAACAGAAAGAACAGCAACAGTTGGAAGAATTTCATCAAGCAAAGATTCGTATGTTTACGAATTTTTCACACGAGCTTCGTACGCCACTTACTTTAATTATAGCTCCTTTACAAGAATTAGTAGCTATGCCTGAATTTTCTTCGCTAGTAAAAAACAAACTTGGTTTGATATTTAGTAATGCTCAACGTTTATTGTTGCTGGTTAATCAGCTAATGGATTTGCGTAAAAATCAAGAAGGAAAACTTAAGTTACATATTACAAAGACGGATATGTATCCCTTTTTGTTGGAGATTTATTATGCATTTAATCATTTGGCTGTAAAGAAATCCATCTCTTTTGTTTTTGAAAAAAAAGAAGAAAACTTATTGGCATGGTTTGATAAAATGCTGATTGAAAAAGTGGTATTTAATTTATTATCTAATGCTATAAAATTCACTCCAAGTGGTGGGAATATTGTATTCTCTTTATCAAAAACGATTTTGTCAGCTTTACCGGTTGAGTCTCAAAAAGAATTAGCACTACCTATAAAGACAGAGTTTGTATGTTTATCTGTTGCTGATTCAGGAAAAGGTATTTCGAAAGAAGATATGAAAAATATATTTGCCCCTTTCTATCAAGGTGAAGATGAAAATAAAGAAAATGTAGGTACAGGTATTGGTTTAAGTTTAACACGGTCCATTGTACATTTACATCATGGAATTATTACAGTTTCGAATAACCGTCCTACGGGAACCGTTTTCAAAGTATATATTCCTATCAGTAGCTTTGCTTATAATACCAATGAACTAGTTAAAGAGGATATAGTTGAAGATGTTATTCCTGCAGATAAAAGTGCTCATTTTGATATTCAAAAGAAATGGACTGTATTATTGGCAGAGGATAATGAGGAGGTTAGACAATATGTCAAGGAAAGTTTGGAACCTTATTTTTATGTATTGGATGTAGGTAACGGAAAAGATGCATTGGATTTAAGTCTTGAAAAATATCCGGATTTAATACTTAGTGATATTATGATGCCGGGAATGGATGGTTTAGAGTTATGTTCTCGTGTAAAGCAGGATTTACAGTTAGGACATATTCCGGTAATCTTAATGACAGCTAAATCAATGGTGGTACATATTAAAGAGGGCTTTTCTGTGGGAGCTGATGATTATATAGTAAAGCCATTCAGTATGGACGTACTCATTTGTCGTATTAATAATATTTTAGAATCTCGTGAAAAGCTCAAAAAATTATATGGTAGAAAATTCTCGCCAGAAGCAATGGGTATTGAAATTGTTTCCGGTGATGATCGTTTTACTCAGAGTTTTTTTGAATTGATTGAGAAAAATATTTCTAATCCGGATTTAGGTATTGATTTGTTAAGTCAGGAATTGGGCTTAAGTCGTGCTAATCTTTATCGGAAATTAAAGGCTGTAACAGAACTCTCGCCAACTGAGCTGATTCGTAATAAACGTCTGGAGGTTGCAGCCAAATTGTTATTGGAGACAAACTACACTGTATCAGAGGTTGCGGTTTATACAGGGTTTAATAGTCATGCTTATTTTACAAATTGTTTTAAATCATTTTATGGTTATTCCCCTTCTGAGTGGGTACAGAGGCATAATGATAAGGAGGAGGGTAGGTAATATTGTATGATTTAATCATCTTTGGAATAGAATCTTAAATGAATAAGACAATATTTTAAGTTGCGCTAGGATAAATCTCTTATCTTAGCGCAAACTTTTTATAGGGAACATACATGAAAAACGTCTTACTTATTATCTGTTTAATTTTACCATCGTGGCTTTTGGCACAATTACCGGGACACAATCCGAAATTGTGGTCGAGAGGTATTGCACAGACGGTTATGACACGTTATCCTTCTGCTGTTACAATACCCTTTAAGCCTTGGTGCTATCCGCAAGGATATTTCCTAATGGGGTTGGATAAACTATGGCAAGTTACTGGTGATACGAAATATTATAACTATATACTGAATTGGGCCAATGAAATGGTACGTCCGGATGGAAGCTTAGTGTATTTTAGTGGTCGTAGTATGGATGATATGATGGCTGGAGCTGTCATAGTATGGGCATATAGATATACTGGTGAAGAAAAATTCAAAAAAGCAGCTGACTTTATAAGGAAAAGTTATGATAGTTATCCACGTACATCTGATGGAATATTTTGGCATGGTAGAGGAACTGTCGGACAAATATGGGTTGATGGTGTCTTTATGGGACAAATGTTTTTGACAAAATATGGATATTATATTGGCGATTCTAAATACTGTTTTGATGAAGCGGCCAGGCAATTGATTGGTATGCATCAGCACCTAATGAAAGAAAATTCAGGTTTGCTTTATCATGGCTGGGATGAAGATAAAGATGCGCATTGGGCTAACTTGTCTACGGGTATGTCCTCAGAAGTTTGGAGTGAAGGTTTAGGCTGGTATGCATTAATATTGGTGGAAACATTAGAGATTTTTCCTAAGAAACATCCACAATATCAAAAAATAGTGGATATAACCCGTAATCTAATGCAAGGGTTGAAAGATAATCAAGATGTTAATAGTGGATTGTGGTATCAAATAGTTGATAAAGGCAATCGATTTGATAATTGGCAAGAGACTTCTGGAAGTGGTATGTTTATTTATTCTATGCAGCGTGCTATAGAATTAGGCATAATTCAGGAAAAGGAGTATGCTAATTGTATAAAAAGGGGATATATAGGTCTGTTGTCTAAGGTTAGGATTAATAAAGATGATGGGTTGATAGATTTATGTGATGCAAATAATGGATTGGGAATTCAAAAAGATTATGATGCTTATGTAACACGTCCAAGAAAACGGAACGGGCAGGAGGTTATATCTTCTTTTTTATGGGCGACAACTATTGTAGAGAATAAAAAAGATAGAATCTCTTATGTAAAGCCTTCGCCTTGTGAGACGTTTGTGTGTACGGATTATTCTCAAGGTAAGGTGTTTGTTTTTGAGAAAGGAGAAAAAGTGTGGGAGCACGATGCGCCTTTGTCTAATGATATATGGGTATTAGATAATGGAAATTTATTATTTACTAAAGGCAATGGAGTTTTGGAAGTGACAAGGAATAACGATACTATTTTTCAATATACATCGCAAAGTCATGTATTTGCGTGTCAAAGACTTACTAATGGAAACACTTTTGTAGGGGAATGTGAATCAGGACGTTTGTTGGAGGTTGATTCTAATGGAAAGATAGTAAAGGACTTATCAATTCTTCCTTTAGGAACGACAAATGGTAAGAAGTCTTTTATGCGAAATGCCCGTAAATTGGAAAATGGGCATTATCTGGTAGCTCACTATGGTGGTAAGCGGGTTGTTGAATATGATGAAAATGGTAATATCTATTGGGAAGTTCCTGTTTCGGGTGGCGCCCATTCTGTAATTCGTTTACCCAATGGTAATACCTTAGTCGCAGTTACAGATATGGATAAGAACCCTCGTATTGTTGAATTTAATTCTGATAAAAATATTGTTTGGGAATTTTCTAATAAAGATATAGAGGGAGCTCCTCTGAGATTTTTATCAGGAATGCAGTATATTCCTGGTATGGGGATTGTTTTTACAAATTGGACTGGTCATGTAAAAGAGAAAGTACCCTATATATATTGGGTTGATTGGAATAAAAATATAATAGAAACCTTTGGACCATGTGCAGATATTGAGTCTGTATCGTCAGTATTTATACCTTTGAAAAACGAAAAAGTATATCATTAATATAAATAATATAGATAAAGTATGATGAATTTTAAGACAGGATTATTATCCTTATTAGTGTTTTGTGGAGCTTGTAGTCAGGTTGCTCAGAAAGAAGATATTGTGAAAGATAGTTTTGATTTTGCAGGACAACAATTGAAGTTTGCGTTTACAACGATTGACTCAGTAAGAGTAAAGCAGATAGAAGCGGGTTCAAAAAAGAAATTAGTTTCCCCCCGTACGATTGATGATGATGGTTCCTTTAAAATGGTAGCTTCTAAAGATTGGACTAGCGGATTTTTTCCTGGTGAATTATGGTATATGTATGAGTATACAAAAGACGACTACTGGAAAAGTAAAGCACAAGAATTTACGGCTAATATAGAGGATCAGAAGACAAATGGTGGTACACACGATATGGGCTTTAAAATGTATTGCAGTTTTGGAAATGGGTATCGGTTGACGCAAAATACTGCTTATAAAAATATATTATTAGAGTCTGCGACTACTTTGATTACTCGTTATAAACCGACAATTGGTTGTATTCGTTCCTGGGATCACAGTCGTGATAAGTGGCAATGTCCTGTTATTATTGATAATATGATGAATTTAGAATTATTATATTGGGCATTTAAAGAAACCGGCGACTCTGTTTATTATGATATTGCTACGAACCATGCACGTACAACAATTAAAAATCATTTCCGTGATGATTATAGTTCCTATCATGTGATTGATTATGACACAATTAATGGTGAAGTTCTTCATAAACATACACATCAAGGATATAATCATGAATCTGCTTGGGGCAGAGGACAGGCTTGGGGATTGTATGGTTATACGATGTGTTATCGTGAAACGAAATTACCGGAATTCTTAACTCAGGCTGAGAATATAGCAGATTATATTTTTACAAATCCAACGCTACCTGACGATATGGTGACTTATTGGGATTTTAATGCTCCTAATATTCCAAACGAACCGCGTGATGCTTCTGCTGCTGCTGTAATGGCATGTGCACTGTATGAGTTATCTATGTATAATGTGGAAAAGGCTACTCAATATAAACAATGGGCAGATACAATTATAAATAATTTAAGTAAAAATTATAGAGCTCCTTTGAACGGAAATTATGGATTTATCTTACTTCATAGCACGGGAGCACATAATTTTGAACGTGATGCTCCTTTGGTATATGCAGATTACTATTTTTTAGAAGCATTGTTGAAAAAAGAAAAACTGGAAAAGGAAGGTACTGCGATTCTATAAATAGAGTAGTCAATAGGGTATGAAACGTTTTATATTATTGTTAGTGATATATGGTTTTGTTGTAGGGGATTTATATGCTAAAGTGCCTACAACATGCCATAAAATTCGTTTGAAGGATAATTGGGAATTTCTTCGGCAAGATGTAGGTAATATATGGGAGCTGGTGAGACCGGTGAAAAAAGGGCAACCGGAAGAACAACCTATATGGACTCAAGTAACTCTTCCGCATTGTTTTAATGCGGAAGATGCTGTTGATCCTAATGTGAATTATTACCAGGGTCCTGGTTGGTATAGGACTTGTTTAAAACTGAATAATCCTTATCAGAATGGGCGTGTCTTATTGGAGTTTGAAGGTGCCGGGCAAAAAACAGATGTATATATTTATATGACGAAAGTTGGTAGCCATGTTGGTGGCTATGATAGCTGGAATGTAGATATAACGGATGCTGTTCAAACATTTTTGTTAAGCAAGGATGCAGAACGATTTGGTGGAAAAATACCTTTAAGTATTCGTTGTGATAATACGCGGGATGCTGAAATGATTCCTTCTGATTTATCGGATTTTAATTTGTATGGGGGAATCTATCGTTATTTAAATTTAGTGTATTTGCCTGAGGTGTCAGTTGCCTCTTTAAAAATAGTACCTACATTAGATACTAAAATGAAAAAAGCCAGTTTGGATATATCTGGATTGTTTTATAATCCGACAGATATACGCCAAGCTTCAGTTGAGGTTTTTGTAAAAAATCCACAAGGAAAAATTGTTTATGCTCAGAGTCTTGGTGATGTTACCCCGTTGGGTGAGTTTTCCATACAAGGTATTAATTTAGATAACCCTTATCTTTGGGATGTAATATCTCCTCAGTTATATACTTGTGAAGTTGTTGTTACTGCAAATGGACAAAAAATGACAGCCATGGAAAAGTTTGGCTTTCGTTCATTTGAGTTCATAGAGAAAGGCCCTTTCTTTTTAAATGGTAAACGTCTTTTATTAAGAGGGACACATCGACATGAAGATCATGCTGGAGTGGGCGCAGCAATGACTGAGGAACAGATGATACAGGAAATGAAAATGATGAAAGACATGGGAGTTAATTTTATACGGCTTGGTCATTATCAACAGTCAGAAATAATTCTCAATCTTTGTGATGAATTGGGGATTTTAGTATGGGAAGAGATTCCTTGGTGCCGTGGTGGAGTTGGTAATGAAACATATCGTAGGCAGACTAAGCGTATGTTAAATAATATGATTATCCAACATTATAATCATCCTTCTGTTATTATTTGGGGATTGGGTAATGAAAATGATTGGCCAAATGATTTTCCTGTGTTTAAACAGAATGAAATTCGTAAGTTGATGAGTGAGTTGAATACTATTGCACATCAATTGGATAAGACTCGTAAGACCGCTATTCGGCGTTGTGATTTCTGTAGTGATATTGTTGATGTATATTCTCCCTCAGTATGGGCGGGATGGTATCGTGGTAACTATACAGACTATCAAAAAATGTCTAAAGAGGAAATGGAAAAAGTTAGGCATTTCCTACATGTGGAGTGGGGAGGAGACAGTCACGCTGGACGACATGCAGAAGCTGTTGCTCCTTTACGTAAAGAAGGAGAAGTGGAGGGTGATGCGGCCTTGAACGGCTCAGCTTTAGTACTGAAAAAAGGTGATTGGTCGGAAACTTATATTGTAAAATTGATTGATTGGCATTTGAAGGAACAAGAAAATATGCCATGGCTTACTGGTACTGCTTACTGGCCTTTTAAAGATTTTTCTACTCCGGTACGTCCTGCTAACCCTATTCCTTATGTGAACCAGAAAGGGGTGATAGAACGTGACTTTACTCCTAAAGAAAGTTATTATGTTTTTCAGTCTTATTGGACAAAAAAGCCTATGTTGCATATTTATGGACATAGTTGGCCTGTCAGATGGGGAAATGATGGAGATGAAAAAGAAATATTGGTATATTCAAATTGTTCGAAAGTCGAATTATTTGTAAATGGGGAAAGCCAAGGTATCCACCAACGTGATAGTCAAGATTTTCCTGCTGCAGGATTACGCTGGAATGTCAAGTTAAAGAATGGACTTAACACTCTTCGTGCAGTTACAGTTGATACAAAAGAATCATTAACGGATGAATTGACTTTTGAATATCAAACGGAGAAATGGGGAAAAGCTACTGCTTTTCAAGTTAAGGCTACTCCGTTGAAAAGCGGTATTATAAAAGTTGAGGCACAATTAGTGGATGATAAAGGTATAAGATGCTTGGACTCCAGAGAATTTATTTATTTTGATATTGCAGGTGATGGTAAATTGATTCAGAATCAGGGAACGGTTACTGGTTCTCGTAAAATACAAGCTAGAAATGGTCGAGCTCAGATTTTAGTACAGACGCATCAGGGAACTTCGTGTGTGGCTGTAAAAGCAAATAATATTCAAACTTCTTTTATTACGGTAAAATAGATATGAGACAGGTAACTATAGTAATATTTGCGGTAATCCTATTTTTTTTATCATCTTGTATGCCTTATGATAGTAAGAAATATGTAGAAGAGATATTAAAAGATGATATTTTGGAGCAAGCAGCCATGAATCTTCAGGAAAGTCCTGTTACAATTACTTCTTTTATTGCCGAACGCAGTGTGGGGGACTGTCACGACTTTTATTCGGAAGGGGATTATTGGTGGCCTAATCCTTTGGATCTTGAGGGTCCTTATGTGCGACGCGATGGGCAGACTAATCCTGAAAATTTTGTAGCTCATCGCCAAGCTATGATACGTTTTAGTTCTATTGTCGGGAATCTTACCTCTGCTTATTTGCTAACTAAGGATAACAGATATGTGGAAAACGTGATGGAACATGTTCGTGCATGGTTTGTAAATGAACAAACTTTTATGAGGCCTAAGTTACAATATGCCCAAGCCATCAAAGGTATCACAACCGGACGAGGGATTGGTATTATAGATACAGTACATCTTATGGAGGTTGCTCAATCTTTATATCGGTTGGAAATAGCCAGGGTACTTTCTAAGAAAGATATTGAAGATACTAAAAAGTGGTTTTCTGATTATTTGAAATGGATGTCTAATCATCCGTATGGGAAAGATGAAATGAATGCGGACAATAATCATGGAACCTGTTGGGTGATGCAAGCTGCTGTTTTTGCACGTTATGTTGGAGATGGTGATATGATGAATTTTTGTCGAAATCGTTTTAAGAACATTCTCTTACCGAATCAGATGAGTGAAAATGGTAGCTTTCCACGTGAACTTGCTCGTACGAAGCCATATGGATATTCTTTATTTAATCTGGATGCAATGGCAACAATTTGCCAAACACTTTCTAGTGAAGCAGATAATCTTTGGAGTTATACGATAGATGGTGTTAAGAATATAAATAAAGGAATAGATTTTATTTATCCTTATATTGTAAATAAAGATAATTGGCCTTTTGCACGCGATGTTATGTATTGGGAAGAGTGGCCAGTGGCACATCCTTTTCTAATTTTTGGAGCTTTGCAAACAAATAATAAAGATTGGATTACTACTTGGGGCAATTTGGAGCATTTTCCAACCACGGATGAAGTAGTTCGTAATTTACCTGTGAGAAATCCTTTACTTTGGATTTGATGGTACAATATAAAATCAAAATATTATGAAATTAATAAAGGAAATAGGGGCTGTTATTTGTTTATGGTGCATTACTTTTTCTATAAATGCCCAAAATAGAGTTGTAACTCAACATTCCGTAGGAACTGTTGTTGAGGGAGAGGTTACAATGAAAATAACTCAAGATATAACAACACGTTATCGGCGTACTACATCTCAAGGGGTAGAAAACGCCAAATTGGATTATTCGCCTGATATCCAATTGAAACAGTTGGCACTTCCTCTATCGGAAACAGTGATGGCACGTTATCCTGACTATCGTATGGCTTATTGGAAAAATTATACATATGTACAAGGGTATATGTTTGAAGCTATGGACCGTTTAGGGCAAGTTACGGGTGATACAAAGTATATTGATTATATGAGAAAATATATAGATCATTTTCTAGATAAGGACGGTAATTACCAAGGGGATCAATTAACCAATCTGGACAATTTTATGACCGGCTCTGCTTTTTGTACCTTGTATGGACGTACTGGAGAGGAAAGATATAAAAAGGCTGCATTACAAATATTGAAAGCTGTGGGAACATATCCTAGTTCTGACGGGCAATTTTGGCATGGTAACCGTAATCCCAATATGTGGATTGATGGTGTATTTATGATGCAAATGTTTTTGATCCGTTGTGCTCAATTTGTAGGTGAGGCTGATTATTGTTATAATATTGCATGTCGTAATATTATTGCGGCAGCCCGTCATTTACAACGTCCGGATGGCTTGGTTCTTCATGCATGGACAACAGAGCCGGAGAAAGCCGTATGGGCTAATAAGGAAACAGGGCTTTCCCCAGAGGTTTGGAGCGAGGGTATGGGATGGTATGCGTTGGTTGTCCCTGAATTACTCGCTTTGTTACCAAAGACACATCCTGACTATAGTCAGATATTGGATATTTATTTGAAAATGTGTCGGGGGTTGAAAAATACACAAGATGTAAGGACAGGTGGATGGTATATGGTAGTAGACAAGGGGAATAATCCGTTGAATTTTATAGATCCATCTGGAACTGCGATGTTTACCTATTCTATTCAGCGAGGGATACAATTAGGGGTGTTGAAAATAAAAGAATATGCTTCTGTGGCCCAAAAAGGTTATCAAAGTTTATTTTCTTTTGTACATGTGAACAGTAAAGGATTACTTGATGTAATAGGAGCTTGTGATGGGGTAACAATTAAACAGAATTTTGTAGAGTATGTAACCGTCCCTAAAATATTAAATGCTAAAGAAGCTGTAGCTGGTATATTATGGGCTGCTGTGATTATGGAAACTGAACAATTGAAATCTAATTAGTTATGTTTGCTCGTAAGATCATTATCTGTATATTTCTGTTAGTTTTACCTAGGACAGTAGAGGCGGTATCTTATAAAGAGTTATCACGGATAAAGCAGAATTTTTCTGTGATATTGGTTCCTTCGGATACAGACCCTTTTCGTTTAAAATCAATACTTTCATCTATTGTCCCTGAAACGGAAGTTTCTGATCAGGTCGTAGTAGAATTGCATCAACGCTACCCTCTTAATGAAGAAAAAATGGCGTTTTATATTTCTTCATTATCTGACAAGGGAGCATGGCCGGATATAAATTATGAAGATAAAAAGCGTTCAGGCTGGGAGCCGAAATTACATGCGGAGCGCATATTAGAGCTGGTGAAACTGTATTATTCAAAACAAACACCTTATTATCAATCTGCGGAAGTGGAAACCGCTATCCATAAAGCATTAGACTATTGGTTCATATCAAAGCCTATATGTTTGAATTGGTGGTACAATCAGATAGGTATTCCAAAAACATTGGGTACTGCATTTGTTTTATTTGAACAAAAGTTGACCTCTAAAGAAAAAAAGGCTGCTATATCTGTGATGGAAAATGCAAAGTTTGGCATGACTGGTCAAAATAAGGTATGGCTTGCAGGTAATGTAATGATGCGTGCGTTGCTTCAGAATGATGCCGGTTTGGTGAAAATGGCACGAGATACAATTGTATCAGAGATTGTAACCGGCAAAGTAGAGGGTATTAAAGATGATTGGTCTTTTCATCAACATGGTGCTCAACAACAATTTGGTAATTATGGCCTTTCTTTTGTAGCTGGTATGAGTTTCTTCTCGGGAATTTTTTCCGGTACTTCATTGGCCTTTGATGAACGACAGTTAGGAATCATAAGCACTTTAATTGATCAAGGCTATCGTTGGACTGTTTGGAGAGGGAAAATGGATGTGAGTTCATTGGGCCGCCAGCTGTTTCATCATGCTCAAGTCCATAAAGCATTAAGTCTTGCTTTCTCTGCATCAGAATTAGGTGGTGGAGAGTCAAGCTCATGTGCTTCAGTAGCTCGCAATTTATTGCAGGAAAATTATGGGACGATGGATCAAAGTCCTTTAATCGGACACAAACATTTTTGGCAATCGGATTATACAATTCATCGCCGACCTCATTGGATGACTTCTGTAAAAATGGCTTCCGACCGTGTGGTTGGAGTTGAAATGATGAATGGAGATAATATGAAAGGTTTTTATATGGCAGATGGTGCTACCTATCTTTATCAGAATGGGGATGAGTATTTGGATATATTTCCTCTTTGGGATTGGCGGCAACTACCGGGAGTAACTACCTTTCGATCTGATGGCCCTATGCCTGTAATCCAAAAATATCACCCTCGTAATGCGGTGTCTTTTGTTGGTGGAATTTCCAATGGAGTACAAGGTGTATCAGCTATGGAGATTAATCGTGCAGGTATCAAGGTACGTAAGTCCTGGATATTTATGAATGATTATGTTCTTTGTTTGGGTACAGGTATTCAAGCTGATAGTAATTTGGTAGTTACTACGGCTCTTGAACAATGTCATAGGAAAGGAGATTTAAAGGTGCTTCAAAATGGGATTTGGAATCAAATTTCTAATCAGTGGCATGCGGTGAGCAGTGAACAACGTTTCTTTCATAATAATGTAGGATATATAACATGGGGAGATAGTACCTCTTGTGTTGCTGAAGTAGCGCAACGTTCTGGACGTTGGCATGATGTAATGCAAATGTATCGCCCTCAGTCGGTAACGGGTGATGTTGTTTCTATTTATTTAGAACATGGCGTTTCTCCTAAGGATAAGAAATATCAGTATCTTATACTTCCTGCCGTAAGCGAAACAGCAGTCAAAAACTTTAATCTATCTTCCATTCGGGTTCTTCATAATGACGAGGGAGCTCAGGTTGTTTACCTGAAAGAGGAAAAAATGTATTGTATAACGGCTTATCAACCGATATCTTTTATCCTCACATCCGGCTGTCCTTTGGATATTTATACCCCTGGGATATATATGCTCCGTGAAGAAGGAGGGAACTGTAATATATGGTGTACTGATCCGACCCAAGATAGAGATATAATAAATTTAAAATTTAACAGTAAAGAAGTTGTGATTCCTTTAACGGGTAGAAAAGGACAGACAATAAATATAAATCTTTGAGATATAGATATTATTTGTGGTTGAGGTATTATTGCAATCATTTGAAATAATAATGCAAGCCTTATAGATAGAAACCTCTTATTTTTGTTTTAAATAATTATAAGACGATGGATATCTATAAGGTTTTTCTTTTGGTATTAGCATTTGCATTAAATATGACTAAAATTTATAGTCAACAGTCAATGGATCAGTATAAAGTTATATTTACTAATCCGCCACAACATGTACCAACTAGTAAGACTCCTGATGCTCCTATTGCCGGTAATGGTGATATTGGTGTAACGATGGGAGGGGGGCCTGATAGTTTACGTTTTTATATAGGCAAGAATGATTTTTGGAGAGCATATCCTGTTTATCCTGGTGGTATCGCGCTTCCCGGTGGTTTGGATATTCTGTTTAAAGAATTAAAAGATGCTTCTTATTATGCAGAACAATTGCCAGGAAGTGCAGAAATAAAAGCGACTTTTTCCACTAAAGCTTGTCAGGTACACTTATCTGCATGGGTAGCGGCAACTGCTAATAAGATTATAATTGAATTACGCTCTGATAAAAAACAAATTGCTCATGTACGTCTTTGGACAGTAGAAGGGAATGGAGCTATAACAGCGCATGGAAATAGTCCGGTTACATGGGTGAGTCGTTCATTCCAAACAACAAAGTTACTAAGTTGGCCTACTCATATAGCATTAGCTATGAATACGGAGAAAGATGAATTGATTTTGAATCCGGGTGAAACTGTACGTTTAGTGATCACTGTTTATACGAATCATGATACTGAAAGTTGGAAAAATAAAGCGATATCAGAGGCAATACAAGTAACAGATACTTTTATAAAACAACTGAGGTGGGAACATCAAACCTGGTGGACAAACTTCTGGAGATTGTCACATATTGATATTGGAGATACATATTTTGAAAAATATTATTATCAGTCGCAATATCTTTTTGCATGTTCATCTCGTAAAGGAAAGTTCGCACCGGGTATTTGGGGACCATTTATTACACAAGATGGAGCTGCGTGGGGTGGTGATTATCATCTAAATTATAATTATCAGGCACCTTATTGGGCTTCATATTCATCTAATCATATTTGCCTAACCGAAAATTTCGACCAACCTTTATTGGATTATATGGAGGCGGGACGGATGTTTGCACGTAAATTGCTGGATTGTGACGGTATTTATTATCCTGTTGGTATAGGCCCTAAAGGGTTATGTACATCGATGTGGCCTTTAACCCCAGAAGAAATGCAGGAGAAATATGCAACACGTGAAAATACGATAGATAACGGGTATAAATTTTTAGGTCAGAAAATAAATGCAGTTTTTAGTGTGGGCAATATGCTAATGCGTTATTATAGTACCTATGATAAGAATTATGCACAAAAAATATATCCTTATTTGCTGGCGTGTGCAGATTTCTGGGAAGATTATCTCACTTTGGAAGATGGGCGTTATGTTATTCGTATGGATCATTTTAATGAAGTAATGCCAAATAAGCGTAACGGTGGAATTTGGCGTGATAAACTTGGAGATTTTAACTCTACACTTTCTCTAGGACTTGTAAGAATGCTTTTTAAGGGTATTTTAGATATGAGTACTTTTTTGGCTGTGGATGAGGTACGGCATACTCATTGGAGCAATATTCTCAAGAAATTAAGTAATTATCCTATAGGTGTATTAGATGGACGTTTGAGCTTAAAAAACATGGAAAGAGGACCTCAAAACAAGGAAGTCATAGCCTCGGGATTAAATAGAGTGTCTATACATGGGTTAATTCTTCCTAGTGGAGTTATGGGACCAATAACCGATTCGGTCTTTAATACTATTTTATTGGGAGACGTGGAACGCTGGTCACACAAACAGCGTATAAAGGGCGATTGGGGAAATACATTGAATAATGGAATTGAAACTTGTTATCCTGGTGCTGTACGTGTAGGCTATCCTTCTGATGAGATTCTTATGCATATGAAAGAAAGAATAGAAATGGCTGTATATCCTAACAGTTGGATTGTACAAGGTGGCGGTGGTATTGAAACCTTTGCTGCAGTACCTTTAACTATCAATGAAATGTTACTTCAAAGTTATGAGGGAGTTATTCGGCTTTTTCCAAATTGGAATTATCAGAAAGATGCCTCTTTTAGGGGGTTAAGAGCGTACGGTGCTTTTTTGGTAACTTCTTCACTTAAGAATGGGATTATACAAAATGTTGATATTATAAGTGAAAGAGGGAGGTTGTGTAAAATAGAAAACCCTTGGAGAAACCAGTCTGTTCAAATTGTTAGAGATGGAAAGTCTGCAGAAATATTATGTGGTAAGTGGTTACAGTTCCCAACTATTATAGGAGAAAAAATAGAACTAAGAGTATATACTAAATAATAAGACATGATGAAATATATGAGTAAATTGATAAGCGGAATCTTAATTGCCGTTTTTAGTATGGGAGTTGTCGCACAAACAAAATTACCACCTGGATGGCAATCTACCTTGGTGAAAGTAACTTCAGATGGTAAATTGGTGTATTATCCGGATAAGCAGGGAAATACTATTCCTGATTTTAGTAGAGTAGGTTATCATCATGGCGATATCTCAATACCTCATTATCCGATAACAAAAATTGTATATCCAATTGAAAATGGGGATAATCGCCAGCATATTCAAAATGCGATTGATGAAATATCCCGTATGGAGCCTGATAAGACTGGACATCGCGGAACAATTTTGTTAAAACGTGGTGTCTATCATATTTATGGAAGTATTCGTATAACGGTTAGTGGTATTATTTTAATGGGAGAGGGGGAGAATATAAATGAAACCCGACTATTGGCGAAAGGTACTGAACGGTTTACTCTAATTCAAGTAAATGGGAGTGGTAGAATAGAAGAAATACCAGGTACCCGTACTAAAATAACGGATACTTTCGTTCCTGTTGGTACTCATTCTTTTCATGTATCGTCATCATCAAACTATAAAGTAGGTGATCGTATAATTGTATATCGTCCAGGAACGCAAAATTGGATACATGACATAAAGATGGACCAGATAGTCGAGAGAAAAGGAACTCGCCAATGGACAGCGCAAGAGTATAATCTTTCTTTTGAGCGAGAAATTGTTAAAATAGAAGGTAATTGTATTTATATAGATAATCCAATTGTTATGCAAATGGATGAGAAATATGGAGGTGGTGAAATATTTAAGTATACCTTTGCTGGCCGAATTAGTGAAGTAGGAATAGCTAATATGTGCTTGGAGTCAGAATTCGAACATTATGAAGATAATCATCATGCATGGATAGGTGTACAATTCGATAAAGTTGAAAATTGTTGGGCTCGTAATCTTACTTGCCGTTATTTTGGATATGCCGCAGTGAGTTGCGAACGTTATGCAAAGAATGTAACTGTGGCAAATTGCCGGTGTTTGGAAACAAAATCAATAATAACAGGTGGTTTACGTTATTCTTTTAATAATTGGGGACAACAGAATCTTTTTATGAATTGTCAAAGTACGGAAGGACGTCATGATTATGTGACAGGTGCTCGTGTATGTGGACCAAATGTTTTTTATAATTGTACTGCTTTTCAAACTTATGCAGATATAGGTCCTCATCATCGTTGGGCAGTTGGAACTTTATATGATAATATAATAACAGACGGAGAGATAAATGTGCAAGATCGAGGACAAATGGGTAGTGGCCACGGTTGGGCAGGTGTTACACAGGTATTATGGAATTGTCGGGCTAAACGGGCTGCTGTACAGAATCCGTGGACATCTGGTAATAACTACAATATAGGTATGAAAGGGCAAAAATATCCTGGACATTTTACAAATCGTCCGGAAGGGATATGGGAAGGTCAGAATGAATTGAATGTTTTTCCTCGTTCATTATATATAGCACAGTTGATGGCACGCCATAAAAATATGGATTTACTTATATTAATGAAATAAGTGGTTTTTTTATTAATATAAGTATTTGATTGTTGTTATTGATAAATATATTGAGATATTTTTGATAGCATTTGATACAATTCTTAAATTCCGTTTATGAAAATTCCACTTTGTTTGCATTATGAAATAACACGATGTTTAACTTTAAAAATGACGTATTGATATTATGTAAAAACAATGAGACATGCCTTTTCAAAACAGTCTGGGATGAATTAATCCTTAGTTAATTTAAGTCTAATTTTTAATTTAATCTATTAATGAAACAGAAAGAACACAAGTCAAGATCGCTGTCATGGCGTATTTTGTTGGTACTGTTTAGTATTTCTTTGAGCACACTGGC